>Ga0209758_1000455_pt1 | contig 68279 bp, 64 predicted proteins | sample AraplaMF_Col_mMF_FD_184258 | JGI IMG/M metagenome (GOLD analysis project Ga0209758, IMG submission 184258) | Arabidopsis root microbial communities from the University of North Carolina, USA - plate scrape MF_Col_mMF (SPAdes) (version 2) | ecosystem: Host-associated > Plants > Roots > Endosphere... | reverse complement strand
CGCGCGCCTTGTCGTTGCGATCGACGTCGGTGCACATGTTGAGCTCGAACTCGTCCTTCTCCGAGTTCAGCAATTGGCGGATCTGCTCGGCATCGCCGATCGCATCGGTGCCGCGCGCGATGGTGCCCGAGATCGGGCAGGTCTCGACGCGGCGTCCGTCCGAGCGCACGAACATTTCCGGCGAGGCGGAGACGAGAAACTCTCCCTCCCCCAGATTCATCAGCGCGCCGTAGGGCGAGGGGTTGATGACGCACAGGCGCTGGAAGACTTCGGCCGGCGAGCGGTCGCAGGACTCGGCGAACAGCTGTCCCGGCACCGCCTCGAACAGATCACCGCGGGCAAAGGCGGCGCGCGCGGTCTCGACCGTGGCCTGATATTCGCCCGGCGCGTGATCGGCAAAGCCCTGGCGCGGCGTCTTCAGGTACGGGCTCTCGGCGGTCTCGCGCGGCAGGCCCTCGGTCGACTTGCCCTTCCAGGCGAAGTCGTAGGCGAGCGCGACGCCGCGGCCGGTGGCGCGGTCATAGGCCAGCAGACGATCGGGCACATAGAGCACGATGTCGCGCTGGTCCTGCTCACGCGGGCGCTTCTGCACGAGATCCTCGATCTGGAACACGAGGTCATAGGCGAAGGCGCCGAACAGGCCGAGCAGCCCGTCGTCATTGGCGAAGAAAGCGGCGATGATGTCGCGTACCAGCGACATCACGCTGGCGCGCCGGGTGCGCTGGTCCTCCTCGACCGGGGCATCGCCGCGGACGATGTGGCCGGCAAGGCGCGTCGCGGTCTTCTCGGAGATCACCACGCAGGGCTCGCGCAGCACGTCGCCGAGGAAGGCGATCAGCACCTGGCCGCGTTCGTTCAGCGCTTCCAGCTTGAAATTGACGCCCGTGGTCTCGAGCTTGAGCGGCGGATCGGAGAAGCCGAGGTCGAAGCTCTCGTAGCGGCCGGGCACGGTCGTGCCCGACGACAGCACCACGCCGCGGCGGCGGTCGAGCAGATTGATCAGGTCGTCGAGCCGGCTGGCGCCGCCGGTAAACTGCTCAGCCACGCGCGTGATCGCAAGACCGGCGCGGGTCGCATAGTCGCTTCTGGCCGGGAGGGCAAAGACGGTCCTGTTCATGTCGTCCTCTTACGAAACTTGCCGAGGGAACGCCACACAGGACAAACGATCAGGCCGCCGCACTGCGTGGGCGACCTCAGACGATTTGGGAAAGAAAAATCGCACCGGCCACCTCGTCAGGAGGTGCGCCACCAAAGACGGGCTGGGCGGACGGCGGTGCTCATGGGGCGATACTCACCATGGCGCGGGGACGGCGTCAAGGGTCGCCGCTTGCGACAGCCGGCTTTCGGACTATTGCTCAGGAGGGTCAGGCTCCCAGCCAAACCTGTTCTTCTTCCGATCCCATTTGAGGACGGAATAGCCGTCGCATTCCATGCACCCCCAAAGGACGAGCTTGCCGCCCTTGTCCTTCGAAAGAGCTCCGAATTGGCGGTCCGTACGTACGGCGTCGAGAAAGCGGATCTTCGGCTTCCCGCCGTCCGGCTGATCGAGGACCAGCATGAACCTGCCTTTTGGACCCGCACACTCCTGAAACACGCCGACCACGGCGATCTGCCTCGTGGCGGCGCCGTCGAAGCGCCCCTCGATCGCAAAGGACATGCCGGCGCCCTTCATCGCATCAGCGCCATTCTCGAACAGCAGCTCCTTGGGAATCAGGTCCTTGCGGAATTCGGTCGCCTTGCACCAGCTCTTGCGGATCTGGTTCGCGGGGATACCGCGAACCTCGGTCGTGAACGGATGGAATTCCGCGATGACCCACCAGGCCTCTTTCTTGAGGTCGCCATTCAACGTGACGAAGGCCTGCTCTGCTGCCGCGTGAGCCGTCGTCAAGGCGACGATGCCGGCAATGCCGGCCACGCCCCGAACGATCAGGCCGAACACGCGGCCCGTGAGAGACGTCGCCATCCTTCGCTGCTCCCGATCGATCGCTCCGGTCTCACCCCAGATGCTTGCGGAAAAACTCCGTCGCCCTGCCCCAGGCGAGCTCGGCGGCTTCGCGGTCGTGCACGGCCTGGCGCTGCTCGTTGACGAAGGCGTGCTCGGCGTCATAGCGGAACAGCTCCAGCGACTTGCCGGCAGCCTTCATGGCCTTCTCGAAGCCGTTGACCAGCTCCGGCGTGCACCAATCGTCCTTGTTGGCGAAATGGGCCTGGAGCGGAATCTTGACGTCGGCGGGCTTGGCGGCCTGCTCCGGCGGGATGCCGTAGAACACGACACCCGCCGCGAGCTCCGGAATCCTGGTCGCGCCGATGATGGTGACGGCCCCGCCGAGGCAGAAGCCGGTCAGGCCGACCTTGGCGCCGTTGCGCGCCAGATATTGCGCGGCGCCGCGCACCGTCTGCGTGGTGGCGTCCATGAAGTCGAGCGAGTTCATCTCCTTGTTGGCACTGTCCGTGTCGTGATAAGGCACCACCTTGCCCTTGTAGAGATCGGGCGCCAGCGCATCGAAGCCGGCCAGCGCAAAGCGGTCGCACAGGCCTTTGATCTGGTCCGACAACCCCCACCATTCCTGGATCACGACCACGCCCGGCGCGTTGCCGCGCGCGGCATTGGCGAGATAGCCCGAGGCGTCCTTGCCGTCCGGACGCTTGAAGGTGATGGCGGTTCCCATGGTGTCCTCCGGTGAGTTTCTGAGGGAGCGGTTGACGGGTATTCTGGCCGCTGGACGCGCGCGGTGCAATCCACACTCCCGTCATTCCGGGGCGCGCGATAGCGCGAACCCGGAAATCCATCGGGCCTCAACGTCGGTGGATGAATGGATTCCGGGTTCGCGCCAAGAGGCGCGCCCCGGAATGACCACTCGACAAAAAAGCCCCCTTGCGGGGGCTTTTTCATTTCTCGTCTCGTCAGGCGCGGCCTCAGTGCGAGCTGGCCCAGACCTTCTTCTTGGTGAAGTACATCAGGCCCGCGAACAGGACCAGGAACACGAAGACCTGGAAGCCGAGGCGCTTGCGCGCTTCCATGTGCGGCTCGGCGGTCCACATCAGGAACGTGGTGACGTCCTTGGAATATTGCGCCACCGTGGTCGGCGAGCCGTCGTCATAGGTCACCTGGCCGTCGCTCAGCGGCTTCGGCATCTTGATGGCGTGGCCCGGGAAGTACTTGTTGTAGTACGAGCCTTCCGGGATGGTGACGCCTTCGGGGACGTGATCGTCAAAACCCTGGAGCAACGCCGAAACGTAGTCCGGACCCTGCTCCTGGTACTGGGTGAAGAAATCGACGATGAACCAGGGGAAGCCGCGCTTATAGGAGCGTGCCTTGGTGATCAGCGACAGGTCGGGCGGCGCGGCGCCACCGTTCGCGGCACGGGCGGCCTGCTCGTTCGGGAATGGCGAGGGGAAATAATCCGCCGGCCGTCCCGCACGCTCGAACATGTCGCCCGCATCGTTCGGGCCGTCCTTGACCTTGTATTCGGAGGCGAAGGCTGCCGCCTGCGCCACGGAATAGCCGGGCCCGCCGGCCTCGGCGAGGTTGCGGAAGGCGATATAGGACAGGCCGTGGCAGCTGGCGCAGACCTCCTTGTAGACCTTCAGGCCGCGCTGCAGCGCGCCGCGGTCGAACTTACCGAAAGGGCCGGAGAACGACCATTTATTGCCGGGCGGCGTGTCGCTGCCTTCGGAGGCCTTCGCGCTGTCGACCGAGCCCGCGAACAACGAACCGGCCAGCGCCAGCATGATCGCGGTCGAGACCATCGGCGTCGATCGGCTGCCGGTCTTGGCCAGCACCGCATCCGAGATCGAGTTCGGCACCGGCCGCGGCTTCTCGATCCGCGAGAGCAGCGGCAGCACGATCAGGAAGTAGGCGAAGTAGCACACGGTCAGGACCCGGCCGGCAACGACGTAGATGCCTTCCGGCGGCTGCGCGCCGAGATAGCCGAGCAGGATGCAGACAACGACGAAGATCCAGAAGAACTGCTTGGCCAGCGGGCGATACTTCGACGACTTCGTCTTCGCGGCGTCCAGCCAGGGCAGGAAGCACAGGATGATGATCGCGCCGAACATCGCGACGACGCCCGCGAGCTTGTTCGGGATCGAGCGCAGGATCGCGTAGAACGGCAGGTAATACCATTCCGGCACGATGTGCGGCGGCGTCACGCCTGGGTTCGCCGGAATGTAATTGTCGGCGTCGCCGAGATAGTTCGGCATGTAGAAGATGAACCAGGCGTAGAGCAGCATGAAGCAGGCGACGCCGAACATGTCCTTGATGGTGGCATGCGGCGTGAACGGCACGGTGTCCTTTTCCGTCTTCGGCTCGACGCCGTCAGGATTGTTCTGGCCGGCGACGTGCAGCGCCCAGACGTGGAGCACGACGACGCCCGCGATCAGGAACGGCAGCAGATAGTGCAGCGAGAAGAAGCGGTTCAGGGTCGGGTTGCCGACCGAATAGCCGCCCCAGAGCAGCGTCACGATGCTCTCGCCGACATAGGGAATGGCGGAGAACAGGTTGGTGATGACGGTGGCGCCCCAGAAGCTCATCTGGCCCCAGGGCAGCACGTAGCCCATGAAGCCCGTGGCCATCATCAGGAGGTAGATGATGACGCCGAGGATCCACAACACCTCGCGCGGCTCCTTGTACGACCCGTAATAAAGGCCGCGGAACATGTGGACGTAGACGGCGACGAAGAACATTGAGGCACCGACCGCGTGCATGTTGCGCAGCAGCCAGCCGTAGTTCACGTCGCGAACGATCAGCTCGACCGACTTGAAGGCGAGATCGGCATGCGGCGTATAGTGCATCGCCAGGATCACGCCGGTCAGGATCTGCATCCCCAGCATGAAGGAGAGGATGGCGCCGAAGGTCCACCAATAGTTCAGGTTACGCGGGGTGGGATAGGCGACGAACGAGGAGTGCATGAGGCCGAAGATCGGCAGGCGCCGCTCGATCCATTGCAGGGCCGGATTGCTCGGCTGGTAGTCGGATGGTCCGCTCATGATGCGATCCTGAGGAAATAGTACGACGAGACGGCGCGAAGCTTCGGACGAAGGCCCGAAGCTCAGCCGATCTGGATTTTGGTGTCGGAAACGAACTGGTACGGCGGCACCGGCAGGTTCGCGGGCGCGGGCCCCTGGCGGATGCGGCCGGACGAATCGTACTGCGAACCATGGCAGGGGCAGAAGAACCCGTCGTAGCTGCCTTCATGAGCGATCGGGATGCAGCCGAGATGGGTGCAGATGCCGATCACGACCAGCCATTGCTCGTGACCCGGCTTGACCCGGGCCGCGTCGGTCTCCGGATCGGGCAGGCTCGCGACGTTGACGGCGCGCGCCTCGTCGATCTGCTTCTTGGTGCGGTGGCTGATGTAGATCGGCTTGCCGCGCCAGAACACCTTGATGTCCTGTCCTTCGGCGACCGGGCTGAGATCGACCTCGATCGGCGCACCGGCGGCGATGGTCGAGGCGTCAGGATTCATTTGGGAGATGAAGGGCCAGAGCGCGGCCGCGCCCCCTACTGCTGCAGCTGCCCCGGTTGCAACGAATAAGAAATCACGGCGTGTCGGATGGTCCGCCGAAGACGCTGTCGTCACGATTCCAACCCTTTCTTCTTGTGCAACCGGTGGAACCGCTCCAGGGGGCGCCCATGAGGCCCCCGGAAAGGCTGCCGGCGCCCGCGGCCCCCCGCGGCGGCAGAACTTCGCTTGTTCGCCTCTAAACAGGCGAAACAGCAGTCCAGAATCGTTCTATTGGCACCCTTGCCGGGCGAGCGCAAGCCCGCTATCGGCGCGGGGGCGTGCCATGCACGAATTCCCGGGCAGCCGATGTTTTATTGAGACATTTCCGTCCCGCTAGCCAACCCGCCACTCCCGATGCAGATAGCGCTTTTCCAACCCGACATCCCTCAGAACACCGGCACGATTCTCAGGCTCTGCGCCTGCCTCGGACTGGACGCCCATATCATCGAACCGGCGGGGTTCCCGGTGTCCGACCGCGCGTTCCGCCGGGCGGGAATGGACTACCTCGGCCACGTCAGCATCGTCAGGCACGATTCCTGGTTGAAATTCGAGGACTGGCGCGCCGCGCATGGCCACCGCCTGCTGCTGTTCACCACCAAGTCCGCCACCGACTATCGCGATTTCCGTTACCAGACGTCGGACATCCTGCTATTCGGGCGCGAGAGCGCCGGCGTCACCGAGGCGGTGGTCGAGGCCGCGGATGCGCGGCTGGTGATCCCGATCAAGGCCGGGCTGCGGTCGCTCAATGTCGCCATGACCGCGGCGATGGCCGCAGGCGAGGCGCTGCGGCAGATCCGAAACCCGCAAGTCTGAGGGCCAAAGGAGAGACGATTGAGTTACGCGGTCAAGGAAATCTTCCTGACCCTGCAAGGCGAAGGCGCCCACGCCGGGCGCGCCTCCGTGTTCTGCCGCTTTGCCGGCTGCAACCTCTGGAGCGGGCGCGAGGCGGACCGCCTCGAGGCCACTTGCAAGTTCTGCGACACCGACTTCGTCGGCACCGACGGCACGCTCGGCGGCCGCTACGGCTCGGCCGCCGAGCTCGCCGACACCATCGCCGCGCAATGGCGCGCCGCCGAAGCGAGCCGCTACGTGGTGCTCACCGGCGGCGAGCCGCTGCTCCAGGTCGACACCGCGCTGATCGAGGCGCTCCACGCCCGCGGCTTCGAGATCGGCGTCGAGACCAACGGCACCATCGAAGCGCCTGATGGCCTCGACTGGATCTGCGTCAGCCCCAAGGGCGGCAGCGAGCTGGTGCTGCGGCAGGGGCACGAGCTGAAGCTGGTCTACCCGCAGGCTCTCGCCGCGCCAGAGACGTTCGAGAACCTCGCTTTCGAGCGCTTCTCGCTGCAGCCGATGGACGGACCCGAGGTGATCGAGAACACCGCGCGCGCGATCGACTATTGCCTGCGCCATCCGCAATGGCGGCTCAGCGTGCAGACGCATAAATCGCTCGGCATCAGATAGGGACAGATCTCGCAGGGTGGGCAAGGCGAAGCGTGCCCACCACTCAGGATGACGATAAAAGACGTGGGCGCTGCGCAAGGGCGCCTTTGCCCACCCTATGGCACACTCCGCATGGCAAGCGACCGGGAATAAAGATGGACAGTTCGACGATCGAAGACCGCAAGACCCGTGCCCGCACCTGGTTCGAAGCCTTGCGCGACGACATCTGCGCGAGCTTCGAGCGGCTCGAGGACGACGCGCCGCAAGACCTCTATCCGGGCGAAGCCGGCCGTTTCAGGCGCACGCCCTGGCAGCGCGCCGACCATACCGGCGCGCCCGGCGGCGGCGGGGTGATGTCGATGATGCATGGCCGGCTGTTCGAGAAGGTGGGCGTGCACTGCTCGACCGTGCACGGCGAGTTCGCCCCTGAATTTCGCGCCCAGATTCCCGGCGCGGCGGACGACCCGAAGTTCTGGGCCTCCGGCATCTCGCTGATCGCGCATATGCGCAATCCGAACGTGCCCGCCGTGCACATGAACACGCGCTTCGTCGTCACCACGAAAGCCTGGTTCGGCGGCGGCGCCGATCTCACGCCGGTGCTCGACCGCCGCCGCACGCAGGACGATGCCGACGCGATCGCCTTCCACGCCGCGATGAAGGAGGCCTGCGCGCAGAACAGCGGCGTTGCCGATTACGACAAGTACAAGACGTGGTGCGACGAGTATTTCTACCTGCCGCACCGCAAGGAGCCGCGCGGCATCGGCGGCATCTTCTACGACTGGCACGACAGCGGCGACTGGGACGCCGACCTCGCCTTCACCAAGGACGTCGGCCGCGCTTTCCTGAAGATCTACCCCGAGATCGTCCGGCGCAATTTCGCCAGCGCCTGGACCGCCGCCGACCGCGAGGAGCAATTGATCCGGCGCGGCCGCTATGTCGAGTTCAACCTGCTCTATGATCGCGGCACCATCTTCGGGCTCAAGACCGGCGGCAACGTCGATTCGATCCTGTCGTCGATGCCGCCGGAGGTGAAGTGGCCGTGACCGTTTCGAAGCCGCTCCCCCGCGCCATGCTGATCGACATGGACGACACCATCCTGTCGGCCTATGGCCGGCCCGAGATCGCCTGGAACACGATCGCGAACGAGTTTGCCGAGGAGCTTGCGCCGATGCCGCCGCCGCAGGTCGCGACCGCAGTGCTCGCCTATGCGCGGCAGTTCTGGTCGACCGCGGAGCCGATCTGGCGGATGAAGCTCGGCGAGGCGCGGCGGCTCACGGTGCGCGGCGGCTTCGCCGCGCTCGCCGCCGACGGCCGTCGCGCCCTCTCGGACGATCTCGCCGATCGCATCGCCGACCGCTTCACCACCTACCGCGAGGAAGCGATCTTCGTCTTCCCCGGCGCGCATGATGCGATCGACGCGTTCAGGGCACGCGGCGTCAAGCTCGCGCTGGTCACCAACGGCGCCGCCGACATGCAGCGCGCCAAGGTCGAGCGGTTCGAGCTGGCGCATCGCTTCGATCACATCCAGATCGAGGGCGAGCACGGTTTCGGCAAGCCCGAGGAGCGCGCCTATCTGCATGCGATGGAGGCGCTCGGCGTCACGCCTGCGGACACCTGGATGATCGGCGACAATCTGGAATGGGAAGTCGTGACGCCGCAGCGCCTCGGCATCTATTCGATCTGGATCGACGTGCATGGCGACGGCCTGCCCGAAGGCTCGACCGTCAAGCCCGACCGCATCATCCGCTCGCTGAGCGAATTGGTGCCGGAGCGGCCCTGAGCAGGTCGCCAAACAAAAAATCGAAAAACAACCCCATGCACAGTAGACGGCCCCAGCAAGATCAAGGACTTACGGATTTTGCGAAACGCCCCTGATCCGTCGGGCAAAACAGGGGTATGATGTCATCGTCGCCCGGCGAGCCGTGATGCGGTCGGGATGAGGCGTCTTCGCGCTTCATGCAATTCTACCGGCGGCTGGGCGCGACCGTCGATCGCGAGGCCGCGCCGCATCTTCTGCTGCTGCAGACGGGCGACTAAAGCATGATGGAGTGAGGCTCGATCGGCGCGGGCGATGACCTCTCCGATCTCTCCTGATTTGCGTCGCCCCTCTCTCCGCCGACCCGCCGGCGGAATTTTCGGTCGGGGCCAGCCGGCGTGATCGGCCTGTCATGACCGCTTGCTAGGCTGCCTTGCAGATCGATCGCGCGAAAGGACAATCCATGGAATTGAAAGCCGGCGATGTCGTGATGTTGAAATCCGGCGGTCAGCCGCTGACGGTTGCGGAGGTGAAGGAGAACGACGTGCTCTGCCTCTGGATGGGCATGGAAGGCGACCTGTTCCGCGAGACGCTGCCACTGGCCGTGCTGGTGCAGGTGGAAGAGGAAGATGAGGAGGATGAAGACGAGGAAGAAGACGACGAGGATGAAGAGTAGGCGCGCTCAAGACCGCATCCCGGCCAGACCGGCCTGCTCGGCTCCAGCGCCTCCGATGTCCGCTGATCTACCAATCGCGGGGCAACAGCGGACATGGCTGGATGTCGCAGAAGGGCCAACAAGCGACCTGCCAGAAGCACAGAATTGCTTCGATTAGGCGCTGGCAGACGCAATCGAACCGGCAGGGCGAACGGCGCTCGGTCGCCTAGCAGGCTCACCGTCGATCAGGCGAAAGGACGACCCGATTACTTTCGCCAGCAGCGCGCGCCAGAAACTCATTTAGCAGGTATCTAGCAGGTATCGCTTGATCCCGTTCATGCTCGCCTTGGGGCGAGTAAGAGAACGCGCTCGTTCGGCGGGTCCTTATGCACGTTGGCGTGCATTCGGTTCCCCTGCAAGTCCTTAATGGAAATAAAGAATTTCCGGTAAAGATCTGATACGAGTGTTGCCGCATGGGTACATCAACCTGCGGACGAACGGGATAGCATCAATTCCTTAGCTGGCCTTTTTGAACTTCTTTCTGGGGAGATTGCTCGTAATGCAAAAGCTTCTGATTGTCGCGACCGGGATGATGGCCATGGCACTATCCGCCCCCGCGTCGGCGGCTGACTTGGCGGCACGCCCTTACACTAAGGCGCCAGCCCCTATGGTAGCGCCGATCTATGACTGGACCGGTTTCTACATTGGCGCCAACGGCGGATGGGGCCAAAGCCACAACTGCGTAGATTTCGTCACTGCTGCGGGAACGTTCGCGAGCGGCTGCGGTGATCGGTCCGGAGGCGTTGCCGGTGGACAAATTGGATATCGCTGGCAAACCAATCAGTTTGTATTCGGATTGGAAGCTCAAGGCGATTGGGCCGACATCAAGAACACGCGCGTGAGCCTTTTCAATCCGACGCTCTCGACTACTGCAAAGACTGACGCCATCGGTCTCTTTACCGGCCAGCTCGGTTGGGCCTGGAATTCGGCGCTGCTCTATGTAAAGGGCGGTGCGGCTGTGACCAGCAACCGCTTGACCATATTCGACAACACCACGGGGATCGGCTTGGTCTCGGCAGATAGCACCCGCTGGGGCGGTACCTTGGGCGTTGGCTTTGAGTATGGCTTCACCCCCAACTGGTCGATCGGTGCTGAATACAACCACCTGTGGATGGGACACGCCAACAACTCCTTCTCGGTGGCCGATCCCCGCCTAGCGGCTGTGCTCAATGATCGGATCAGCCAGGACGTGGACATGGTGACCGTCCGTCTGAATTATCGCTTCGGCGGCTACGGCGCCCCGGTCGCGGCTAGATACTGATCGCTCCATCTGCGCAAACCAAAGCCCCGGCTCGCCGGGGCTTTTTTGCGTTCTACGAGTTGCTCTCGGTCATTTTGCAATGTCTGAGGTGGGTCACAAGCGGTCTACGCCACCACAGCTCAAGAGGTCAGCTACGGGCCAATTGCGGAAATCAGCAGTCCATCTCCGCAAGTCCTTCGCGCTTGAGCACTTCGACCCGTCGCTGTGTCGTCCCATGGAACCGCAATAGTTCTTCGTCCCGAAGCATGGAGAAGGCGCGAGAAATGGTCTCCAGGGTCAGTCCAAGATAGTCTGCAATGTCGCGACGGCTCATCGGCAACGACATCACTTTAGGATGCCCCTGTCGCTCGTGCATTTCGAGGAGGAAAGCGGCACCCCGCTCAAGTGCCGTCTTCCGTCCCAAGAGAAGCATATGGCTCTCCGCATGCTGCAAATTTTGAGTGACGAAACCAACCAGGTTCTTCATTCCGCCATCCCAATTCTGCGCGTTCCTCAGAAGGCTGCCGCGCTGCGCAAGGCGAACGTCGGTCTCGATGATCGCTTCGGCGGTGAAGCGATGGCTGGAGCCATTCTCAAATCCAAACATATCACCGGGCAAGTGAAACGAATTGATCTGGCGACGACCACCCGACAAGAGCTTGTAGGTGCGTACCGCCCCGGTAATGATTTGATAGACGTATTTCGGATCACCTCTCCCGTAGGGCGAGGTCGGACCGCATCGAAGATGCGGCCGGCCTATTTGGAGGCTAACCGTAGAAGCTCCGTTCTTCGGCCACGGAGAACATGATGCGCGTTAGCAACTGACCGGCGAAAATGATGATCGCGCCCACGATAGTGAGCAGCGAGAAATACGTGGAAGAGCCAATTGGAGCCGCGGCAGGAACCAAGTAGGGAGCCAAGTACAGAGCAGCGAGGCTTGCGCCACGAAAGAAGAAATATACCGGCTTCCTAATCCCCTCCAGCAAACTCATCCAATCACAAAGGCAAAATAGGCAGCCGTAGATAAAAATCGATGACAGGTATGCCGCCGAAGCCAAGTTCAGGCCCCACGACGATAGCAAGAACAACGACTGCCTGTTCACGAAAAACAAGATCCCGGCACCCGCGAGGAAAAGTACGACGCGATAGACTTTATCAGCGGCGGCCACACTCGGCCTCCTTGGGAGAACAAGCGACAGATAAGCTGGCAGCAGCAAGCAGAGCCAAGACGGCGGCTTTGCAGCGAGGGATCCCGCTAACCTCGGTTTCTGACCGGCGACGACATCACACGTTTTGGTAGTCCGCATCATTGCGTCAACCCATGCCGCCGCAAATGCTCAATTTTCCATGAACAGAGGAAGTCCGCTTCGGGTCATCAGCGCGGGTTTGAGTGGCGACGTGTCACTTCGGTCTCCCTCGATCAGCAGACCATTTCTGAGGCCAACCGAACTTCGCCCTCGGGCTCCAAGCTGAAGTGTCTTTACCGCGGTTGTGTGCTATTCCGTCGTGACGCAGTCAGCCCCGCACCAAGATAAGGAGCTACAATGAGCCGATCCATACAGGCCGCTGCAGGATTGTTTGACAGTCGGCCCTATGGCTTTGCTCAGGTCGCAGTCGTCCGGACGCCGTTCGGTGACGTTGCCAATATCTCTGGCCAAGTCGCTTGGGATGCCGATCGGAAAATCATTGGTGCCGGCGACATCGGGCGTCAACTTGAAAAGAGCCTTGAAAATCTAGCTACCGCACTGGCTTCGGTTGGCGCAACGCTGAATGACGTCGGCGCACTTCGGCTATACATCAAGCAGGAACATCTGCACGAAACCGAGGCGATCAGTGGCGCGCTCCGGGCAACATTCGGAGACAATCCGCCTTGCGCAACGTGGATCGGGGTGCCGAGCCTCGCCAACGACGCGTTCCTGATCGAGGTGGAGCCTTCCAGCGTTTTCCTTGCGCGCGTAGTGTGAACGACCGCTTCGGGTCAAAAGCGTCGATCTGCTCAGACAACCAATCCCCTGCGCGACTGGCTCATTCAACAATACGCATGAAGCGAACATGCGGGATTGGGAATGTCTGATGTGGATCATCAGCGCCGGTGTGAGTGGCGACGTGTCACTTCCGGTCTCCCTCGATCAGCAGACCATTTCTGAGGCCAACCGAATTTCGCCCTCGGGCCACTTCCAGACATCGCCGACGGTATATAGGATCATCGTCCACCCCGGAGAACAGCAAGTGGGCCGAATAGAAACCTTCGTATGGATCGTAACGACTTTCATAGTCATTATGGCCGCCACTCCACCACGGGCTTTAGCAACACCAGAAGCGTCTGCATGCGGGTACCTCGCGGGTCTAATCGATAAGGCACCGCCTGGGCCGTTGTTCCTGCCCAGCTATCCAACCGTGGAATCGGGGCCTCTCCATAGCGCCGCATACCTTTATGACAATGCGGTGGCCGCCATCGCATTGGTCGGTTGCGGTCAGCGAGACAAAGCACGTCGGATCGGCGCGGCGATTCTCTGGGCCATCGATAACGACCGGACCTGGCACGATGGACGGCTCCGGAACGCTTACGCCGCGGGTGTGGTGGCGAGTGGCTCCGCCAAACTTCCGGGTTGGTGGGACAATACTCAAAACAAGTGGTTAGAAGATCGATATCAGGTGGGCAGCGATAGTGGCAACGTTGCATGGGCAATGTTGGCTTTGCTGTCGATTGATGATGTGAGCGCCAGTTCTCGGTTCCGCGATGGTGCGGCCCGGCTTGGCACCTGGGTCGCGCAATGGGCCGACACGCGCGGTATTGGCGGTTTCACGGGCGGTACGTTTGGGCACGAACCGACGCCGGAAGTGCGGACGTGGAAATCGACTGAACATAATACTGACCTCGCCGCCGCGTTTGGCCTTCTTGCGATCCGTACAGGGGATTCGCGCTGGCGTGATAAGGCGACGGCCGCTGAGCACTTCGTAAATACGATGTGGAATCCGGCATGCGCCTGTTTCGCTGCAGGGACCGCTGAAGACGGCGTCACCCACAATCCGATTTTGGCTCTCGATGCTCAGGTCTGGCCTTTAATGGCGCTCCACGGAGCGGTCGAGAAATTTGCATCGGCAATTGCGACCGCCGAACAGCGAATGAGTGTCGACGAGGGCTTTTCTTACGGTGAAGACCGAGATGGTGTGTGGACCGAAGGGACGGGCCAAATGGCTCTCTTAATGAAATTGCTCGGCAGGACTGGGAGGGCAAACTCGTTGATCGCTATTATCGAATCCCAGAGGTCGCCGGATGGTGGGTTCTATGCCACAACTGTCCGCGAGTTACCGACCGGATTCGTGTTGGACACCGATCCGACCAAGCCACGACTCTATTTCCGATTGTCACATCTTGGCGCAGCTTCGTGGGCTGCCCTCGCGGAACGTGGGTTCAATCCCTTTACGGTGACAAAAGGACTTCCGTAGTTGAGCCGCGGTGCCTCTCGTCTCGGCCTCCCTTTTGGTCTTTTTTGATTTCGATATGTCCGCAAAGGGTCAATTGCGTCGACTTTGCCGACACGCGATCAGGTCCGCTTGACCCATGGCAGCCGACAGGCGAACGAACCCCGAGTCTTGTCGGCATGGGTCAACAGCTGCCGCGGACAGTCTCGAGCGGAATGTGTTTCGGTTGAGTCGATGCGTACGGAGAACTCGGATCACCTCTCCCGTAGGGCGACAGGGTAATCGCATGTGAATGACACGGGGACTGTTTGCAGGCTTGCTCGGCCTCTCCCGCTTGCGGGAGAGGCCGACACGCTCGCAGAGCGCGGCGGGTGAGGGCTCTCGCCGCGCACGGACGTCCTCAGTTGTTCTCAATAATCCCTGCGCGGAGACACCCTCTCCCCAACCCTCTCAGCGCGAGCGAAGCTCGTCGCGCCCCGCAAGCGGGGGAGGGAGCCCGCTGCCGATGCATCCTGCACATCATATGCGATTGCTCTGCATAGGGAGAGGTAAGTTGCGAATGGCCAGTTGGCCCGCTCGTCTACGCGACCAGCTGCCTCGCCGCCGCCGAGATCATCACCAGCCCGCCGGTGATGACAGCCACATCGAGAATCGCGGTGTGGATATGCAGCGGCATCCGCTCGACGAAAGCCTTTGCCAGGAACGCACCGGGAATCGCGATTGCGCCGATCAGCAGCGCGAAGGCGAGCACCTGCGCGGTGACGGCGCCGGCGAGGCCGAACACGGAGATCTTGATGAGGCCGGTGCCGAGCGAGATCATCGCATCGGTCGCGATCACGGCGGCACCCTCCAGGCCGGCGGCCATCAGGAGCGAGAGCAGGATCACGCCGGAGCCGGAGGTGCCGCCGACCAGGACGCCGTAGCCGACCGAGCCGGCGGCAAGGCCGCCGTCGCCGATCCGCACGCTTCGGCGGCGGAGCACGCGGCGCAGCGGCACGCTCAGAATCAGCATGGTGCCGATCACGAGCGCCGCGCCCGCATTGGTCAGCCGCGTGTAGCCGTAGGCGCCGAGCGCGGTGGTCAGCGCGGCGCAGGCAAGCACGATCAGCGCGCGGCGGCGGTCGGCATAGCGCAGGTAAGCCACCGCGCGGCTGCAATTGGTGAAGATGGCGGAGATCGCGATGATCGGCACCACGGGCTCGGCGCCGACCAGCGGCACCAGCACCAGCGGCATCAGGGCGCCGGTGCCGTAGCCGGCGAGACCGCCGACGATCGAAGCAAACAACGCCATCAACGCGACCAGCAGCAGCTGGAAAATCGAGATGTCGGCGAAGCCTGAGACGATGGTCACGTTCTCTCGTCGCGGTTGATGCGGGCCGCAGCTTGATCGGCGATGGCAGCGAGCGCGGCTTCCTCTAGGGGAAAATCCGCCGCAAGCCAAGCGTCCTCGGCGAGCGTCAACACATGTCCGAGCGCGGGTCCTTCGGGCAGTCCGCGGGCGATGAAGTCGGCGGCCTTCAGCGGAAATTTCGGCGCAGTCCAGCGCTGCGGCAGCTCGGCGAGCGCGCGCCAGCGCGTGGAGGCGACATCGCCGCCGCTCCGCGCCCAGCCGAGCAACACGCGATCGTGATAGCGCTCGGCACCGAGCCGGTAGAGCAGCCGCCGCGCATTGGCGTCGTCCTTGGTGACGAGGCGCCACCAGCGGTGTCCCATCGAATCCAGCGCCTTGGTCTCGGCATTGGACAGCCGCAGGCGCGCGGCGACGCGCTTGGCATCCTCGGTCACGGCGACGGTCAGCGCAGCGAGGCGCCGCGTGCTGCCGGCGGCGAGGCCGAGCTCGCGCTCGATCGCGATCATCGTCGCCAGCGGCCCGGTGTAGACGACGCCGCCGGCCAGCGTCTGCAGGAGGCCGCCCTCGGCCATGGCCAGCGCGGCCGCGGCTGCGCCCGATGCCACCAGGAGCTTCAGCATCTCCATCCGCACCCGCTCGGCCGAAAGGCTGGCAAGGCCGGCGCGGCCGCGGATGCAGGCGAGATAGCCGTCGCGGTCGGGATCGCCCGCGCCGAAAGCGGCGTGGATGCGGAAGAAGCGCAGGATGCGCAAATAGTCCTCGGCGATGCGCTGGTCGGGATCGCCGATGAAGCGCACGCGGCCCGCTTTGGCATCCGCAATGCCGCCGACATAATCGTAGACGACGCCCTTTGCGTCGACCGACAGGCCGTTCATGGTGAAGTCGCGCCGCTCGGCGTCCTTCACCCAGTCGCGGCCGAACGCGACCTTGGCCTTGCGGCCGAAGGTCTCGGTGTCCTCGCGCAGCGTCGTGACTTCATAGGGATGGCTGTCGATGACCAGCGTGACGGTGCCGTGATCGATGCCGGTCGGCACGCCCTTGATACCGGCAGCCTTGGCGCGCCGGATCACCTCCTCCGGCCGCGCCGTGGTCGCGATGTCGATGTCGCCGGGCTTGAGCCCGAGCAGCGCGTTGCGCACCGCGCCGCCGACCACCCGCGCCTCCTCACCGTCGGCATTGAGCAATTGCAGGACGCGCGCGGTCCCGCCCGAGATCAGCCAGGGCGCATCGGCAAGGACCGGCGCGAGTAACGGCTCCGCGCTCATCGTGCTGCCCCTATTTTTCCACGCCCGGCACCAGCCGACCGTTCTCGATATGGGCGGGAACGTAGGTCGAATCCGGCGGCGCGCCGGAGAAGTGCGCCAGTCCGATCAGGCCGGCGATGACCAGCACGATCGCCGCCAGCGCAAGCCGCGCCACGATCGTGACCGGCCAGGACGAGCGCGCGAACAGGCCGGAGCGCGTGGCGGCCAGGAACAGCGCATAGACGGCAAAGGGAATGAGGAAGATTCCGATCTCGGTCAGAACCGGCCGGATCATGATGAGTAGATCCGCTCATACAGCACACGCAGCATTCCGGCCGTGGCCCCCCAGATGTAGCGCTCCGCGAACGGCATCGCGTAATAGGACCGCTCCATGCCGCGGAATTCCTTGCTGTGCACCTGATGGTTCACCGGGTTCATCAGAAAGGATAGCGGCACCTCGAAGGCGTCATCAACCTCGGAATGGTTGATGGTGAGCGAAAAGCCCGGCCGGACCTTGGCGACCGTCGGCAGGATCCGGAAGCCGAACGCGGTGCCGTAGAGATCGAGATAGCCGAGCGGCTCGACGAAGTCCCTCGACAGCCCGACCTCCTCCTCGGCCTCGCGCAGCGCCGCGTCCAGCGGCGAGGCATCGGTCGCGTCGATCTTGCCGCCGGGAAAGGCAACCTGGCCGGCATGGTCGTTGAGATGCGCCGCGCGCTGCGTCAGCAGAATGGTCGGCTCGGGATGATCGACCACGGCGATCAGCACCGCCGCAGGGCGCACCGGCTGCTCGCGTGCGATGATCTCCAGCATCTTGTCGGTGCCGGGATCGCCCGAGGCCGGAATGATGTTGGGGTCGTAGAGGCCGGCCGGCACGTCGAAGCCGAGCTTCGCCTTGGAGCGGGCGAAGAAATCCGCCGCACCGAGCGCAACCTGGTCGCTTTTCAGAATGGGCTTGTTCAAAGCGCGGCCCTCACCTGCTCCGCATCGGCCATGGCGAAGAATTCGCCCGCCGATTCGACGCCGAACATCGGCTGGCCATCGACCATCCGCTCCTCGCCCATGTCAACCAGATCGTAATAGAGCGCCCTCGTGACCTTGGCCCAGAGATCGGCACGGACATGCAAGTAAGGCGTCAGCCCGCCGTCCGCCGCCTGCTCGAAGCGCAGCCGGTGCGCGGCATCGCAGCTGACCCAGTCGTCGACATTGGTGCGGAAGCGCAGCACGCGATGGCCGCTCTCGCCGTCCTTCTGCATCTCGACCGCCATGAACGGCGCATCGTCGACGCGGATGCCGACCTTCTCCACCGGCGTGACCAGGAAATGCTTGTCGCCCTCGCGCTTGAGGATGGTCGAGAACAGCCGCACCAGCGCGGGACGCCCGATTGGCGTGCCCAAGTAGAACCAAGTACCATCGGAGGCGATTCGGATGTCGAGATCGCCGCAAAACGGCGGATTCCACAGGTGCACCGGCGGCAGGCCCTTCTTGCCGCCTTCGGCATTGGCAGCGTTCTTGGCGGCGGCAGTCAGCCCCTCGAGGCCGCGATCGGCGCTCTGCCCTTGGTTCGCCATGGTTTGCCCTGACTTTGTCCTTGGCACGATTGGTGCAGGTCTACGTTGTACTCGGGTGCACGGTTCCATCCGGAATAGTCCGGGTGTGGAGGTCGCCACTTCGTGATGCCGTACATAACCCGAAGCCGATAAGGTGGGGATAGGTTAATTCAACGAATACATGGCCTTCCTGCAAGCCTAGCATGGGCCCATGATTTGACGCGATGCGATGCCATGACGGCCCAGGCGAGCCGCCTGGCGGCTGAAGGAGCGAGCGGATGGCGGAGAGTGTCGAGAAACTCGAGGACGGGATCGTTCGTTCGGCCGAGCAGGTGTCGAGCCAGATTCGCGCCGCGAAGGATGCGATTGCGTCCGTCATCTTCGGCCAGGATCGCGTGATCGAAAACACGCTGGTCACCATCCTCTCCGGCGGCCATGCGCTCTTGATCGGCGTGCCCGGCCTTGCCAAGACCAAGCTGGTCGAGACCCTCGGCGTCACGCTCGGCCTCGATGCCAAGCGCATCCAGTTCACGCCCGATCTGATGCCGTCGGACATTCTCGGCGCCGAGGTGCTGGACGAGAGCACCACGGGCAAGCGCGCCTTCCGCTTCATTTCGGGTCCGGTGTTCGCGCAGCTCCTGATGGCCGACGAGATCAACCGCGCCAGCCCGCGCACGCAATCGGCGCTGCTGCAGGCGATGCAGGAGCAGCACATCACCGTCGCCGGCGCGCGCCACGATCTGCCCAAGCCGTTCCACGTGCTCGCGACGCAAAACCCGCTGGAGCAGGAAGGCACCTATCCGCTGCCCGAAGCGCAGCTCGACCGTTTCCTGATGGAGATCGACGTCGACTATCCCGATCGCGACGCCGAACGCCGCATCCTGTTCGAGACCACCGGCGCCGAGGAAACGCTGGCGAGGGGATCGATGACCGCGGACGCGCTGATCACCGCGCAGCGGCTGATCCGGCGCCTGCCGGTCGGCGATTCCGTCGTGGAGGCGATCCTGTCGCTGGTGCGCGCGGCCCGTCCGGGTCCCGACGCCGGCGAATCCGGCAAGTTCATCGCCTGGGGCCCCGGCCCGCGCGCCAGCCAATCCCTGATGCTGGCGGTGCGCGCGCGTGCGCTGATCGACGGCCGTCTGGCGCCGTCGGTCGACGACGTGCTCGATCTCGCCGAGCCGGTGCTGAAGCACCGCATGGCGCTGACGTTCCAGGCGCGCGCCGAAGGCCGCACGATTCCGGACGTGATCCGGCAATTGAAGACACGGATCGGTTGATGGCAGCGGAGAACGGGCACACGGCCAAGGAGGTCCTCGCGATCCGACGTGCCGATGGCGAAAGCCGCACGCTCGCAGCTTCCTTGCCGCGCCTCGTGCTCGAAGCCCGTCGTATCGCCGCCAACGTCATCCACGGCCTGCACGGCAGGCGCCGCGCCGGCTCCGGCGAAAATTTCTGGCAATACCGCCGTTTCGTCTCCGGCGAGCCGTCGCAGAACGTCGACTGGCGGCGCTCGGCGCGCGACGACCATCTCTATGTCCGCGAGCTCGAATGGGAAGCCTCGCACACGGTCTGGATCTGGCCCGACCGCTCGCCCTCGATGGCGTTCGCCTCGAAGACCGCGCGCGAGTCCAAGCTCGAACGGACGCTGATCGTCGCCTTCGCACTGGCCGAGCTGCTGGTCTCCGGCGGCGAACGCGTCGGGATTCCCGGGCTGATGGCGCCGACGGCGAGCCGCAGCGTCATCGACAAGATGGCGCAGGCGATGCTGCATGACGATGCCGATCGTCTCAGCCTGCCGCCGTCCTTCGTGCCTGCTGCGCTCGCCGAGACGATCGTGCTGTCGGATTTCTGGTCGCCGATCTCCGAGATCAGGACGACGCTCGCAGGGTTGTCCGGCTCCGGGGCGCATGGCACGCTGGTGCAGGTCGTCGATCCCGCCGAAGAATCGTTCCCCTATTCCGGCCGCGTCGAGTTCGTCGAGCCCGAAGGGTTCGGCGTGATCACCGCCGGCCGCGCCGAGAGCTGGGCGCAGGATTACACCACGCGGCTCGCGCTGCACCGCGACCAGATCCGCGCCGAGACCAAGAAGCTCGACTGGCTGTTCACGACGCACGCCACCGACCGCTCCGCCGCCGAGCTCTTGCTGTTCCTGCATGCCGGCATGCAGGTGAGCAAGTCGGGCGCCCGCACCACGACCATCAAGGCGGGGCCGGCCGCATGATGGGACTGCCGCTCGCCTTCACCGAACCGCTGCTGCTGATCGGCCTCGTCAGCCTTCCGGTGCTGTGGTGGCTGCTGCGCGTGATGCCGCCGCGGCCGCGCCGCATCGAGTTTCCGCCGACCCGCCTGTTGTTCGACATCGCCCCGCGCGAGGAGACGCCCTCGCGGACGCCATGGTGGCTGACCGCGCTGCGGCTGCTAGCGGCGGCGCTGGTGATCTTCGCCGCCGCCGGCCCGATCTGGAATCCGCAAACCGGCCTCGCCGGCAGCAAGGCGCCGCTGATGATCATGTTCGACGACGGCTGGAGCGCCGCCTCGCACTGGGATGTCAGGATCAGGGCCGCCGACGAGCTGATCGCCAATGCCGACAACGACCGCCGCGCCATCGCGCTGGTGCCGCTGTCCGAGCCGAACCGCGACATCACCCTGATGCCGGCGGGCGCCGCGCGCGTCGCGCTGCGCCAGCTCGCGCCAAAGCCCTATTCGATCGACCGCGTCGACACGCTCGCCGCGGTCGACCGCTTCCTGAAAGCCACCGGCGATTGCGAGATCGCCTGGCTGTCGGATGGCGTCGACACCGGCCGCGGCGAGGAATTCGTGGCCGGCCTCGGCAAGACCATCGGCGAGCGCAGCCTGACCATCTTCGAAGGCGGCACCTCCTCGCCGCTGGCGCTGGTCGCGGCCGAGAACGCCGCCGCCAGGATGACGGTGAAGGTGCTGCGCACCGACAGCGGCATCGCGGTCGGCACCGTGCGCGCGCTCGACCAGAAGGCCTCGCCGATCGGCGAAGCGCGGTTCTCGTTCGGCCCGCAGGACAAGGAGACCGACGCCGCGTTCGATCTGCCGGTCGAGCTGCGCAACGACATCAACCGCCTCGAGATCTCGGGCGAGCGCTCCGCCGGCGCGGTGCAGCTGCTCGACAAGCGCTGGCGCCGCCGCGCCATCGGCATCGTTTCGGGCTCGACCAGCGAGACCGCGCAGCCGCTGCTGGCGCCGACCTTCTACCTCACCCGCGCGCTGGCGCCGTTCGCCGACGTCAGGCTCGCCGACAAGGGCTCGCCGCAGCAGGGCATCACACAATTCTTGGACCAGAAGCTGCCGATGATCATCCTCGCCGATGTCGGCACCATCGCGCCGGAGCTGCGCGAGCGCATCAACGCCTGGATCGACCAGGGCGGCGTCCTGGTGCGGTTCGCAGGTCCAAGGCTGGCGCAGGCCGAGGACGACCTCGTGCCGGTCAAGCTGCGCAAGGGCGGCCGCACGCTCGGCGGCAGCCTGACCTGGGAGAAACCGCAGCATCTTGCGACCTTCGCGGCCGACGGCCCGTTTGCCGGCGTCGCTGTCCCGAAGGACGTCACCGTGAGCCGCCAGGTGCTGGCCGAGCCCGACGCGGTGCTCGCCACCAGGAGCTGGGCCTCGCTCGAGGACGGCACGCCGCTGGTGACCGGCGAGCATCGCGGCAAGGGGCTGGTCAGCCTGTTCCACGTCAGCGCCGACATGCGCTGGTCGGACTTGCCGATGTCGGGCACTTTCGTCGAAATGCTGCGGCGGGTGGTCGACATGTCCGGCTACACGTCCAAGCCCGGCGCCGGAATTGCCGGCGAAGCGACCACCGAGACGGTGGCGCCGCTGCACATCCTCGACGGCTTCGGCGCCTTCGGCCCGCCGCCGGCGACCGCAAAGCCGCTGCCCGCGGATTACCGCGACCGCGCCACATCAGATCATCCGCCGGGCTTCTACGGCCCGGCCGAAGGACCGCTCGCCGTGAACACGCTTGCTAGCGCCGACCGCATCGCGGCCCTCAACACCGCGAGCCTGCGCGCCCGGCACGCCACCTACACCAATGCCGAGCCGCGCGACCTGCGCGGCTGGCTGCTGTCGACGGCGCTCGCGCTGTTCCTGATCGACGCCCTCATCGTCGCGGTGCTCGGCGGCGGGATCGCCGCGCTGCTGCGCCGCCGCGCCGCGCCCGCCATGATCGTCCTCGGCCTGCTGCTCACCTCGCTCGCGCCGACGCCATCACGCGCCGACGGCGCCACGGACGATTTCGCGATGAAGGCGACGGCGCAAACCCGCCTCGCCTATGTCGTCACCGGCAATGCCGACGTCGATTCCATCGTCAAGGCGGGGATGAACGGGCTGACGCTGTTCCTGGCCCAGCGCACCGCGCTGGAGGCCGGCGATCCCGTCGGCATCGATCCCGCGCGCGACGAGCTCGCCTTCTTCCCGCTGATCTACTGGCCGATCGTGCCGGGCGCGCGCAAGCCGCCGCAGGATGCCATCAACAAGATCGACGCCTACATGAAGCAGGGCGGCACCGTGCTGTTCGACACCCGCGACGCGATCGAAGCGCCGCCCGGCGCGAACGGCGCGGCGCAGACCCCCGCCATGCAGACGCTGCGCGAGATACTGTCCTCGCTCGACGTGCCCGAGCTCGAGCCGGTGCCGCGCGAGCACGTGCTGACCAAGACCTTCTATCTGCTGCGCGACTTCCCCGGCCGCTTCGTCACCGGCCAGACCTGGGTCGAGACCCTGCCGCGCGACGAGGACGAGGACAGCGCGCAGCGGCCGGCGCGCGGCGGCGACGGTGTCTCGCCGATCATCATCACCTCGAACGACCTTGCCGGCGCCTGGGCGGTGCGGCCCGACGGCCAGGCCATGCTGCCGGTGACCGGCGGCGACACCCGCCAGCGCGAATTCGCCTACCGCGCCGGCGCCAACATCGTGATGTACACCCTGACCGGCAATTACAAGGCCGACCAGGTGCACGCACCGGCCCTGATCGAACGGTTGGGGCAATGATGCGGATGTTGAATCGCGACATCCGCAAGAACGAAGCCGTCATGGCCGGGCTTGTCCCGGCCATCCACGCCTTGCCACGAGGCGCGAAGAACGTGGATGCCCGGGACAAGCCCGGGCATGACGAGGATAGGCTTGCGCCATGAATTACGGCATCGCCTTCACGCCGCTTGTTCCCGCGATCGTGCTCTGGCTCGCGCTGGCCGCGATCGTCATCGTCGCATTGGTGCTGCTGGTTGCGCGCGCGCGCGGCGCTGCCGTGCGTGTGGCCGCGCTGGCGCTGTTCCTGCTGGCGCTCGCCAATCCCTCCTTCACCCGCGAGGATCGCGAGCCGCTCACCTCGGTCGCCGCAATCGTGGTCGACAAGAGCCCGAGCCAGAATTTCGGCAACCGCAATCGCGAGGCCGCAGCTGCGCAGGAGGCGCTGGTCGACAGCCTGAAGAAGATCAAGGGGCTGGAGGTGCGCGTCGTCGATGCCGGACAGGCCGATGGCGAGACCGACGGCACCAGGCTGTTCGGCGCCCTCGCTTCGGCCTTGTCGGACGTGCCGGTCGACCGCGTCGCCGGCGCGTTCCTGATCACCGACGGCCGCGTCCACGACATTCCGGCGAACGCCGCCGCGCTTGGCTTCCAGGCGCCGGTGCATGCGCTTGTCACGGGCCAGAAGGACGAGCGCGACCGCCGCATCGCGATCACGGCCGCGCCGCGCTTCGGCATCGTCGGGCAAACCCAGACCATCAGCTACCGCCTCGACGACCAGGGCGTCACCGGCGAGCGCGCCAGGGTCACGATCCGCAGGGACGGCGAGGTCATCAACGAGCGCACGCTGGGAAGCGGCCAGGCCGCGAGCGTCGACGTCGACATCAAGCATGCCGGTCCGAACATCGTCGAGATCGAGGCCTCCCCGCTCGAGCGCGAGCTGACGCCGGTGAACAACCGCGCCGTCGTCGCCATCGACGGCGTGCGCGACAAGCTGCGCGTGCTCCTGGTCTCGGGCGAGCCGCATTCGGGCGAGCGCACCTGGCGCAATCTGCTCAAGTCCGACGCCAGCGTCGACCTCGTCCACTTCACCATCCTGCGCCCACCGGAGAAGCAGGACGGCACGCCGATCAACGAATTGTCGCTGATCGCGTTTCCGACGCGCGAGCTGTTCCAGCAGAAGATCAACGAATTCCAGCTGATCATCTTCGACCGCTACGCCCGCCAGGGCGTGCTGCCGATCGCCTATTTCGACAACATCGCGCGCTATGTCCGCTCGGGCGGCGCGGTGCTGGTCTCGGCCGGCCCCGACTACGCCTCCAACACCAGCATCTGGCGCACGCCGCTGGATACGGTGCTGCCGGCCGAACCGGTCGGGGTGACGGAAAAGCCGTTCTATGCGCATCTGTCCGACCTCGGCAAACGCCACCCCGTCACGCGCGCCCTGGAGGGCTCGGCCTCCGAGCCGCCGCGCTGGAGCCGTTTCTTCAGGACGGTCGACACTCGCAATTCCGTCAACCCGCCGGTGATGACGGGCGCCGACGGCAAGCCGCTTCTGTTCCTGTCGCGCTTCGGCGAGGGCCGCGTCGCGCTGCTGCTCTCCGACCACATCTGGCTGTGGGCGCGCGGCTATGAGGGCGGCGGCCCGCATCTGGACCTGCTCCGGCGGATGTCGCACTGGCTGATGAAGCAGCCCGACCTCGACGAGGAGGCGCTGCGCCTCCAGGTGCAGGGCAAGAATCTGGTGGTGGTGCGCCAGACCATGGCGGACAGCGTCCAGCCGGTGAGCGTGACCTCGCCGTCCGGCGTGTCGCAGGATCTGACGCTGAGCCTAGGGGAGCCCGGCGAATGGCGCGCCAGCCTGCCGGCGAGCGAGCTCGGCCTGTGGCAAGCCACCGACGGCACGCTGAAGGCGCTGATCAATGTCGGCCCGACCAATCCGAAGGAGTTTTCGGAAGTCACCTCCACGGTCGAGACCTTGAAGCCGCTGGCGCAGGCGACCGGCGGCAACGCCGTGCGCGTGGCGAATGGCGCCAGCATCGAGCTGCCGCGCGTCCTCCCGGTGCGTTCGGCCAGCGTCTTTGCCGGCGACGGCTGGATGGGGGTGCGGATGCGCGATGCCAGCGTCGTTAAGGGCGTCGGCGTGCTGCCGATCTTTGCCGGCCTGATCGGCCTGTTGCTGCTGCTCGGCGCGTTTGCGGCGACGTGGGTCCGCGAGGGACGCTGAACGCTCCGTTGCTCGAACGCCACATCGGCCTGCCACCCGCGCTGGGCGGGTTGGAGCGCCGTTGACATCCGCTGACGATTAGAGCGATGTTATATTGTAACATCGCGACGCCCTAGGGACTTGGCGCCTCGCGGTGTTGGGGGTGGCATTTCCAGATGAAGTGGTTCCGGTCGAATATCAGGCACGGCACCAAGCTCGCGTTGTTCGCGATGCTGGTGCAGTTCGCGCTGACATTCGGCCACAGTCATTGGTTTGCCCAGGCCGCACCGCTGGCCCAGGCCACGCTCCACCAGACCGACGGCCCCAAGGACAGTGCCAAGGATCAAGCTGCGAGCGACCGCGCGGCGGTTCACAAGCAATCGCCCTCAAGCCCCGATCGCGAGCAGCCGGGCGAGGACAATTGCGCGATCTGCGCCGTGGTCGCGATGGCAGGCACGATCCTGTTCGCGACGCCGCCTCTGTTGCAGCTGCCGCAGGCGATCGACCTGCTCTACCGCACCACCGATGCCGAATTCCTCCATCTGAAATCGGCCGGCACGGCGTTCCAGCCGCGCGCCCCTCCCGCGTCCTGACTCCCGACACCACTTGATCACGCCCGCCCCTCGCCGCATTCAGGCGATCGGCCGGGAAGCTGTAGTCGAATTCCGTCGCACCGCGACGGCAGGCCGCCTCCGATCAGCAAACCATCATGCGGACGGCGCCTGACTGGAATCAGGACCATGTCATTTCAATCGCGACACGCGCAGCGTCTTGGCGGAGCAAGCCTGCTCCTGCTCGGTGCTGCCGCCACGCCCGCTTTCGCCCAAACGCCTGCACAGGACAAATCGTCGACCGAGATCCCCGCCGTCACCGTGACGGCACCAAGCCCGATCGTGCGCAGAGCGGTGGTGCCGTCCCGCAACGCAGGCCGCGGTACACGGACCGCGCGGGTGCGCAGCCGCGAGCAAGCGGCGGAAGCAGCGCCGGCAGCCACCGCGCCCGCCGCGCCCCAACAGGGTGTGCTGCCTGTCGTGACCAACCAGTTCGCCACCGTCACGGTGGTGCCGAACGAGGAGATCCGCCGCGAGGGCGGCGGCCAGCTTGGCGACCTGCTGTTCTCCAAACCCGGCATCACCGGATCGAGCTTCGCGCCCGGCGCCTCCAGCCGGCCGATCATCAGGGGTCTGGACGTCAACCGCGTCGGCATCGTCGAGAACGGCACCAATGGCGGCGGCGCCTCCGATCTCGGCGAAGATCATTTCGTCCCGATCGATCCGCTCGCGACCAATCAGGTCGAGGTGGTGCGCGGGCCGGCCGCGCTGCGCTACGGCTCGACCTCGATCGGCGGTGTCGTGAGCGCCACCAACAACCGGATTCCGGATGCGCTGCCTGCTTGCGCGCCGTCGTTCCAGGCTTACGGCCTGCCGACCAAGGCGCCTCTCGCAAGCCCCGCGACCTCGCCTTGCGTCACCGCCGAGACACGCACCGCCTTCAGCTCGGTCGATCGCGGTGTCGAGAGCGGCGTGCTGCTCGACACCGGCGGCGGCAATTTTGCATTCCATGCCGACGCCTATGGCCGCACCACCTCGGATTATTACATCCCGAGCTATCCCTATCTCAACGATCAGTCGCGCCCGGTGAGCGGGCGTCAGCCCAACTCGGCAACGCGCTCGGACGGCGCCTCGATCGGCGGCTCCTACTTCTTCCAGGGCGGCTATATCGGCGCGTCGATCACGCAGAACGACTCGCTCTACCACATCCCCGGCATCGACGGCGCCGACCACAACACGCGGATCGACGGCCACCAGACCAAGATCAACGTCAAGGGCGAGTACCATCCCGACGCGGCCGCGATCGACACGGTCCGCTTCTGGGCCGCCGCGACCGACTACCGGCATAACGAGATCGGCCTTGCCGATCCGGCCGACCTCGCCAGCGACGGCATCAGGCAGACCTTCACCAACAAGGAGCAGGAGATCCGCACCGAGGTGCAGCTGATGCCGTTCAACGCGCGCTTCGCCGAGGTGACGACCGCGCTGGGCTTCCAGGTCGGGCATCAGGAATTGAGCGCGCCGAGCCCGGACAATCCCGGCACGCTGTTCAACGGCCTGTGGGATCCGAACAACAGCAATCGCGTTGCCGGCTACACCTTCAACGAGTTCAAGTTCACGGAGGCGACGCGGGCGCAGATCGCCGGCCGCATCGAGCACGTCGAGCTGCACGGCACGACGCCGGACTTCCCGGCCGATTATCTGCCCGACGGCACGCCGCAGGCGGCGATCTCGCGCAATCCGTCCTTCACGCCGAAGAGCGGCAGCATCGGCCTGTTGCAGGACCTGCCCGGCGGCATGGTCGGCAGCATCACCGCGCAATATGTCGAGCGCGCGCCGAAGGCGGCCGAATTGTTCTCACGCGGCGGCCACGACGCGACCGCGACATTCGACATCGGTAATCCGAACCTCACCATCGAGACCGCGAAATCGGTCGAGCTGGGCGTGCGCAGGGCGACGGGACCGTTCCGCTTCGAGGCGACGGTCTACTACACGCATTTCGACAATTTCATCTATCGCCGCCTCACCGGCGTATCCTGCGACGACGACTTTGCATCCTGCGGCACGCCGGGCGCCGAGCTGAACCAGGCGGTTTACTCACAGCGCAACGCGAATTTCCGCGGCGGCGAATTCCAGTCGCAGCTCGACGTCGGCGCCTTCCAGGGCGGCATCTGGGGTATCGAGAACCAGCTCGACTTCGTCCGCGCCACCTTCAGCGACGGCACCAACGTGCCGCGCATTCCGCCCTTGCGGATGGGCGGCGGCGTGTTCTGGCGCGACGACAACTGGCTGATGCGCGTCAACCTGTTGCACGCCTTCGCGCAGAACAACGTCGCCGCGGTCGCGGAGACGCCGACCGCGGGCTACAACCTGTTGAAGGCCGAGGTCAGCTACAAGACCAAGCTCGACCGCAACTGGTTCGGCGCACGCGAGATGATGGCCGGCATCGTCGGCAACAATCTCCTCAACGAGAACATCCGCAACCATGTGTCCTACACCAAGGACGAGGTGTTGATGCCGGGCATTGGCGTGCGGGCGTTCGCGAACTTCAAGTTCTGACGTCGAGCCGGTCGGGGCCTGCGGGCCCCGACATTCACGCCGTCATTGCGAGCGTAGCGAAGCAATGACGGAAGATGAAGCGCTGGCGGTGCATCTGCTTGAACAGAGCTTCCCGGATTGCGCTGCGCTCCATCGGGGCTACGGACTACACGCCTAGCCTGCCCGCGCCTTGCTCCAGTCGGGGCCGACGGGGCCCGACACGCCCTCGAAGGCGCCGTCGACGAGCTCGAATACCAGGATACGGGCGGCGTCGACCGGGCCCGGCATGGTGACTCGTCCCTTCGGCACCTGCTTGAAGCCGACGCGGCTGTAATAGGGCTCGTCGCCGACCAGCAGCACGATGGCGTGGCCCTTTGCTTTCGCGTCCTTGAGCGCGCGCTCCATCAACAGCCGTCCGATGCCGCGATCGCGGAACGGCGGCTCGACGGTAAGCGGCCCGAGCAGCAGTGCCGGCGTCTCGCCGATCAGGATCGGCAATTGCCGGACCGAGCCGACGAGCAGCGTGCCGATGCGGGCGGTGAAGGACAATTCGAGCAGATGGTCGACGTGCTCGCGAATCCGGTAGGCGCTGAGCACGAAACGGCCTGGACCGAAGGTGCGTTCATGCAGCCGCTCGATCGACTGGGCGTCGCCGGCGGCCTCGGGAAGGACGGTGAGTGAGAGGTCGGTCATGTCAATCGCGGGATAGCATTGGAACGCGGCGCGGTCCATTGGGCAGCGAAGCCGTTCAGGTCCATTTTTGGGCGCCGATCCGACAGGTGTTCCGAGACCTCTGCTTGCTCGTGTCGAATGACGATCCTCAGGCGCAAGCACAGCCCGCCCTCACCGCCACGTCGCAATCAGGGGCCGGCCGTCGAGCACTTCCGCGATCCGCAGCCGCGTACCGGGCGTGGTCCCTTCGGGCAGCGCATTGATCGCGAAGAACCCGCATTCCACGATCTCGTGGTTGGGCGCAGGCAGCCGGTCCAGGCTGAATCGCCTGACCACGTAGACGGCGACGTGGTCGCGGCGGGAGACGTGACTGTTGAGGAAGATGCCATGCAGCTCGGCAGCACCGGTGAGGTCGATATCGCCCTCCTCCTTGAGCTCGCGCCGCATCGCCTGTTCCAGGGTCTCGCCGTGGTCGACGCCGCCGCCGGGCAGGTACCAGCCGCTGACGTAGCTGTGCCTGACCAGGAACACCCTGTTGTCGGCATCCAGCACCACGGCGCGGACGCCGAGCGTCATGCCGCGGACGATCAGGAAATAGGCGTGGAAGATTCGCCGCAGCAGCGGCTCGCATGCCCGTCGGATCCGGTTCAGACGTTCTCCCATCAGGCTTCCTCGACGCCGCGGCCCAGGCTGTGCTTGCGCGTTCCTTGCGAGCTTGCCATTACAGCGGAGCAATAGCGAGGCAATCGCGCCCCATGACTCCCAACAGGCTGGCTCCCTTCACGCTCGCCCATCTGTCCGATCCGCATCTGGCGCCCCTGCCGAAACCGCGGCTGATCGAGCTCGCGGGCAAGCGCGCGTTCGGATACGTCAACTGGACGCGCAACCGCCACAAGTACCAGCGCCGCGAGGTGCTCGACGCGCTGGTCGCCGACATGAAGGCGCAGGCGCCCGACCACATCGCGGTGACCGGCGACCTCGTCAACCTCGCGCTGGAGGCCGAGTTCGCGCCTGCCCGCGCCTGGCTCGACGATGTCGGTCCGCCCGACCGAGTCACAACGATTCCCGGCAATCACGACGCCTATGTCCGCGCCACCTCGCACCGCTTCGGCGAAACCTTTGCACCCTATCTTACGGGCGACGACGGCCGCATCGGTTTTCCCTCGGTGCGCCGGCGCGGGCCGCTCGCGCTGATCAGCCTGTCGACGGCGGTGCCGACGCTGCCGTTTATGGCAACGGGCACGCTCGGACGCGATCAGCTCGCCTCGCTCGAAGGGATCCTCGAACGGCTCGCGACCGAGGACGTCTTCCGCGTGCTGCTGGTGCATCATCCACTGAAATCCGACGCTCGTCAGAAGCGGTTGACCGACGCAGCCGCGCTGCTGGCGCTGCTCAAGCGCCACGGCGTCGAGCTGATCCTGCACGGGCACGACCACGTTCATTCGACCGTTTGGGTCGAGGGTCCCAACGGCGACATTCCCGCCCTCGGCGTACCCTCGGCCTCCGCGCTTGCGCACGGACGCTATCCGGCGGCGGCATATAATCTGTTCAGTATCGAGAAGGACAATGCCGGCTGGCGCTGCGAGCAGACGGTGCGAAGCCTGGGGGCGGGTTTTCAGGTCGGGCAGATCAAGCATGTGAGGTTGATTTAGACGCTGTCATTCCGGGGCATGCGAAGCATGAACCCGGAATCTATCGGGCCGCAGCACGTGACGATGAATGGATTCCGGGTTCGCGCTTCGCGCGCCCCGGAATGACGGCGGAGGATGCTTCACCAGCTTCGCAAGGCCGCCACTACGGCAACCCCGAACAGCGCGGCCGCACCCAGCACGAAGCCGAACACGAACGGCCAGAAGCGCGAGCGGCGCGGCGGCGCGATGACCGGTGCCTGCGGTTCCGGAGGAACGACCATGGCACGCTCGCGCTCGACCATGCGGCGCGCGACATAATCGGTGACAGCCTCGACGATTGCCGCGGTGTCGTGCGATTCGGCGAGCACGATGCGGCCGAAACGGGTGTCCTGCACGAAGCGGTACATCCGCTTGTCGCGCCCCATCACGATGTGGGCGACGACGTCGATCCAGAGCCTCGGCGTATCGCCCTGGCTGACGCCGCGGTCGAACAGGTCGATCTGATCAGGCACCTGCGCGAACAAGGGATCGAGCGCATCATTGAGGATCTCGAGCCGCGCCACCTCGGCGTCCCTGAGATCGACGACGACGCCGGTCCGGTCGGCGGCCTCGATCCGCGCACGCAGCAGCGCATCGCGCAGCCGCACCGGGCGCGGCTGGCCGGGATGGGTCCCGCTGGTCTCGGGCTCTGACATGGTCGGCCTCGTCCTCGACTTATCCTTATTAACCTATCAGCAACCACACCCTCAGCAAAGGCCCACAATTCCAGATACTTACGGCGCCCACAGCCGTTTCACCTGTGCCAAAAACAGACGATCCCACCCAGGCAGAGCCTGGATGGGACCATCCGTCCTTGGACGTCTTCTTAAGTGAGGGCGATCAGGCCGAGACCCGCGAGGGCTCTTCCACGATCGAGAAGCGGACGCCGGCCTTGTGGCGGCTCTCTTCCGAGACTTCCTTCCAGCAGTCCTCCGCTTCCTTGCGGGTCTTGAACGGACCCTTGACCTGGGCGGAGCCTTCCACGAGCTTGTGGAAGTTCATCGAGCCGAACTCGCCGCCGATCACCCAGAAATTGCTGCCTTTGGTCATTGTCAGTCTCCTGTCGAATGGCGTGATGCGTTAGCCGAACTGGTTCATCGTGTTGTGGGCACCGCCCGCCTTCAGGGCGGCTTCACCCGCGAAGTACTCCTTGTGGTCGTCGCCGATGTCGGAGCCGGCCATGTTCTGGTGCTTCACGCAGGCGATGCCCTGACGGATCTCGGCGCGCTGGACGTTCTTGACGTAGCCCAGCATGCCCTGCTCGCCGAAATACTCGCGAGCGAGATTGTCGGTGGAGAGCGCCGCCGTGTGATAGGTCGGCAACGTGATCAGGTGGTGGAAGATGCCGGCGCGCTTGGCCGAATCCGCCTGGAAGGTACGGATGCGCTCGTCGGCTTCCTGTGCCAGCGGCGTCTCGTCGTACTCTGCCTTCATCAGCTCGGCACGGTTGTACTTGCTGACGTCCTTGCCGGCGTCCTTCCAGGCGTCGTAGACCTGCCAGCGGAAGTTGAGGGTCCAGTTGAAGGACGGCGAGTTGTTGTAGGCGAGCTTGGCGTTCGGCACGACCTTGCGGATGCGGTCGACCATGCTGGCGATCTGCTCGATATGCGGCTTCTCGGTCTCGATCCAGAGCAGGTCGGCGCCGTTCTGGAGCGAGGTGATGCAGTCGAGCACGCAGCGGTCCGCGCCGGTGCCGGGGCGGAACTGGTAGAGGTTCGAGGGCAGCCGCTTCGGACGCATCATCTTGCCGTTGCGGTTGATGATGACGTCGCCGTTGCGGGCGTTCTCCGCCGTCACTTCCTCGCAATCCAGGAAGCTGTTGTACTGGTCGCCGAGGTCACCGGGCTTGTGGCTGACGGCGATCTGCTGCGTCAGGCCGGCACCGAGCGAGTCGGTGCGGGTCACGATGATGCCGTCTTCGACGCCGAGCTCGAGGAAGGCATGGCGGCAGGCGCGGATCTTCGCGAGGAAGACCTCGTGCGGCACGGTGACCTTGCCGTCCTGGTGACCGCACTGCTTCTCGTCCGAGACCTGGTTCTCGATCTGCAGGGCGCAGGCGCCCGCCTCGATCATCTTCTTGGCGAGCAGATAGGTCGCTTCCGCGTTACCGAAGCCGGCATCGATGTCGGCGATGACGGGCACGACATGGGTCTGGAAGTTGTCGATCTTCGCGATCAGCTCCTGCTCGCGGGTCTTGTCGCCTTCCTTGCGCGCCTTGTCGAGCAGACGGAAGATGTCGTTGAGCTCACGGGAGTCGGCCTGACGCAGGAAGGTGTAGAGCTCCTCGATCAGCGCCGGCACCGAGGTCTTCTCGTGCATCGACTGGTCGGGCAGCGGGCCGAACTCGGAGCGCAGCGCCGCGATCATCCAGCCCGAGAGGTACAGATAGGTGCGATCGGTCTTGCCGCCGAAGTGCTTCTTGACCGAGATCAGCTTCTGCTGGGCGATGAAGCCGTGCCAGCAGCCCAGCGACTGGGTGTACTTGGTCGGATCCTTGTCATAGGCCGCCATGTCGGCCCGCATCAGCGCCGCGGTGTAGCGGGCGACGTCGAGGCCGGTCTTGAAGCGGTTCTGCAGGCGCATGCGGGCGACGGCCTCGGCCGACACGCCGTTCCAGGTCGGCTGGGTCTCGAGGAGCGCCTGGGCCGCCTTGACCTCGTCCTGATACGAGGACGGGCCCTGGAGGGAGCTGATGCCGCGCGGCTGGTAGTTCATGTGCCTGATCCTTTCGCTGACGATGGCGATGTCAGCCATCGACATTCTTGACACTGCATTGCGAGATACGTGTCAGGAGCTAAACGCGAAAACGGAAACTTCGTATAGATGTCTTGTTTTTTATTGGTGATGTCATGTAACATCAGAACATGTAATAGATGTTATTTTGTAAAGTTTGTAAATAATAGGTCAGCATAACTGTCCTGATGGAGATCGAAAGACATGGCCGCCGAGTCCGGGAAGAAACTGTTCGTCGGCCCGCGTTTCCGGAGAATCCGGCAGCAATTGGGGCTGTCGCAGACCCAGATCGCCGAGGGGCTCGGGATCTCGCCGAGCTATGTCAACCTGATCGAGCGCAACCAGCGCCCGGTGACGGCGCAGATCCTGCTGCGGCTGGCCGAGACCTATGACCTCGATCTGCGCGATCTCGCCACCGCCGACGAGGACCGCTTCTTCGCCGAGCTCAACGAGATCTTCTCCGATCCCCTGTTCCGCCAGATCGACGTGCCCAAGCAGGAGCTGCGCGACCTCGCCGAGCTCTGCCCCGGCGTTACCCATGCGCTGCAGCGGCTCTACGCGGCCTATACCGAGGCGCGCCAGGGCGAGACGATGGCCGCGGCCCAGATGGCCGACCGCGACGTCGGCACACGCTATGAGGCCAATCCGGTCGAGCGCGTGCGCGAGCTGATCGAGGCCAATCGCAACTATTTTCCGGAGCTGGAGCAGGCCGCGGAGAATCTCCGCGACGAGCTGAACGTACCGGCCGAAGGGCTCTATGCGGCGCTAGCCGCGCGGCTGCGGGAAAAGCATTCGATCCAGACCCGCATCATGCCTGTCGACGTGATGCGCGAGACGCTCCGGCGTTTCGATCGCCACCGCCGCCAATTGCTGATCTCAGAGCTGGTCGACCCGCCGGGCCGCGCCTTCCAGCTCGCCTTCCAGCTTGGCTTGGGCGAATGCGCGCAAGCCCTGGAGAGCATCATCGGCCGTGCCGGACCGCTCGACGACGCGCCGCGCCGTCTGTTCCGCATCACGCTCGGCAATTACTTTGCAGCGGCGGTGATGATGCCCTACCCCGCTTTTCTCGCCGCGGCCGAAGCGCTCAATTACGACATCCACGTGCTGGCGCAGCGCTTCAATTCCGGGTTCGAGCAGGTCTGCCATCGCCTCACCACCCTGCAGCGGCCGAACGCGCGCGGCATTCCGTTCTTCCTGCTGCGCGTCGACAATGCCGGCAACGTCTCCAAGCGCTTCTCCTCCGGCACGTTCCCGTTCTCGAAGTTCGGCGGCACCTGCCCGCTGTGGAACGTGCATTCGACCTTCGACACGCCGGACCGCCTGCTCAAGCAGGTGATCGAGCTGTCCGACGGCACGCGCTATTTCTCGATCGCACAGATGGTGCGCCGCCCGGTCGCGCCGCACCCGCTGCCGCAACCGCGCTTCGCCATCGGCCTCGGCTGCGAGATCCGTCACGCCGCGCGCCTGACCTATGCTGCCGGCATGGACCTCGAGAAGGCCGAAGGCACGCCGATCGGCGTCAATTGCCGCCTGTGCGAGCGCGAAAACTGCGCCCAGCGCGCCGAGCCGCCGATCACGCGCACGCTGATCCTGGACGAGACGACGAGAAGGGTGTCGAGCTTCGCGTTCTCGAATGCACGGGAGTTGTGAGGGCATTTAGCTCTCGTATCCCGGACGCGCTGCAGCGCTCTTGCGCTGCTGCGCAGAGCCGGGACCCAGCGAGCCACGCACGCCGCACCATGGGCCCCGGCTCTGCAGCGCACCGCCGAAGAGGCGCTGCGCTGCGTCCGGGGCACGAGACTGCCGCACTTCACGCCAGCGTATGCACGATCACCGGCCCCGCGACGGCGCGCGCGTCGCCGGCCAGCAGCGGGCCGAGATTCTTCTCGATCCAGGCAATGGCGCGCCGGTTCGCCTCCTCGGCCTGCTCGAACTTGTCGAAGATCGAGATCGCGGTGACGGTGTCGTCGCCGGCATAGACGACGTAATAGGCGCGGAAGCCGTCGACGTCGCTGATGATCGGAACGGCGCCGTCCTTGATGCGGCGCGCCAGCTCCTCCGCGCTCCCGCTCTTCGCCTTGGCCTGACGGATGGCGGCATACATGGCATCCTCCCTTCCGACTCTCTGAAGCTTTGGTGCTGCGAGCTTACACCTGACAGCAAACCCCGTCATCCTGAGGCGTTCACTATGGGGCGCAAAGCGCCCCATAGTGAACCTCGAAGGATGCAGGGCCCGGATGCCGCAGCCGGGCCGTGCATTCTTCGAGGCTCGGCTGGCGATGCATCCGCATCGTCAGCCTCACACCTCAGGATGACGAGGAAGCAGTGCTGGCCTCCCAATAGCCATTTCGAGCCGACCCTCCTTGGTTAACCCGGCCCTAATCCGCGCGCACGATCTGCAACCAGCGGTTAAGCACGCCTCAACGTCGGTGCCTTAGTCTTGCCCCACTCACTTTTCGCAAACAACGGTGGCCTATTCTGCCGGGCGAAGTGACATCAGGGGGTTCATCATGCGCATTGCGTTGCTGCTGACCGCAACCATCGTCGGCGCGCTCTTCGCCAGTCCATCCGGTGCCGGATCGCTCGATGCCGACGCGGCGCAGCCGCTGCCGCCGGGCTTCCAGAGCTATCGCGGCTACATGTTCGACCTATCGGAGAATTCCGAGCGCAAGGACGTCGACAAGCTCACCGACAATCTGAAGCAGCAGATCGATCTCGTCGAAGGCGCCGGCCTGTCGCCGCGCGTGTTGCGCTTCTTCCATACCGTGCCGATCGTCGCGAGCGAGCTGGCCTGCCTCGACGAAGGCGCCGCGACCGCGTGCTACGGCCGGGTCACGCCGGACATCCGCCGCACCGCGCCGCGGACCCTCACGGTGTGGGATCCGGACAAGCAGCGCTGGACCAATCCGAACGCCGTCGACCTCGCGGTCGATTCGGGGCTCGGCGTGATCATGCTGCGCCCGGACATGATGCGCTACGAAAAGGAGGCCGTGCTGCTGCACGAGTTGCTGCACGCCTATCATGCGCGGCTGCTGCCGGACGGCTATGCCAACAAGGGCGTGATCGCCTATTACGCCCTTGCCAAGTCCAAGGATCTGTTGCCCAAGGACAGCTACGCGATGAAGAATCCCATGGAGTTCTTTGCGGTGACCGCCAGCATCTTCCTGGCCGGAAAGAGCGAATTCCACGACCCGAAGTCGCGCGAGACGCTCAAGGAGAAGATGCCGGACTATTACAAATACCTGGTCGGCGTGTTCGGATTCGACCCCGAGCCGGCGGCGGCGAACGGTCCGGTTGCCTCGCTGAAGTGAGGCGCCTCGCCGAGACGTTCAAAAAGCCGCGCGACATGCGCGGCTTTTTCAGTTTTGGCCCGCTGGAAGCTGCGGATGACGCACAGGCGGGAATTGCCAAGGCGGGGTCCGATCTGCATAGTCCGGCCCGCATCGATAGCGCTTTTCGAAGGGGATAAGAGAACATGGCGGACGCCGACCTGGATGTCGTGATCCGGCAACTGGCCAGACAGCTGCATACGGGCCTGATGACCCGCGCCAAGGAGCGGCGGGATCGCTTCCACGGCCTGGCGGCCAAGGCCAAGAGCAGGGAGACCGCCGACCGCTTCAAGATGATGGCCAAGGCCACCCTTGAGCAGGCCACCGCCGCCGCCAAGCGCCTCCAGATGTCCGCCGACAACGTCGCCGACAGCTACGCGCGGTCGATGCGGCTCGCCGCCAGCGCGCCCGTTGCGGTGAAGGTGGCGAAAACGGCGAAGGAAAAGCCGGAGAAGAAGGTCGCGAAGAAAGCCAAAGCGAAGAAGACGAAGTAGCCGTTGCTCGTCCCCGCGCCCGCTGCTTGTCGTCCGGGAGAGCTCGTCCGGTTGTCTGGTCATCTCCAGCGTAATCGGCTCGCGGGCCTCCACCGCAGCAGGGCGGCGTGCGCCCGAAGGTGCGATAGGGTCGGCCGCGACGTACGAAGCGGCCCCCCCGGCACACGTGTGTTAGTACATAGCCGATCCGTCATCCGTCACATGTAGCGCCTCACACTTTCGAGAAACCGTTCTTTCTCGCCCGGCGCGTAGCCTTGGGACGCTCCATAGTATGGTTCATTGAACTGATTGTACGGTGAGGCCCGGTAGTGGACCGGCGGTCGAGGTGGCACGAAGGTTTGACGGTGCTGATGCCGCTTGTTTCCTCTGGCCGCCGCACCCTTGTAGTAAGGATTGAGGACGCACATCTGACCGTTCGCCGACGCCCTGCATTGGTCCATCGTCATGTAGTTGCATCGATAGTAAGGGGTCGCTCCGAAAGAAACGACGTTCAGGCAAACCGGAAAAGCCGGGTCGTATCTTTGGGCCCGGGCGTGCCCCGCTGTCAGGGCGAGACTCAACGTCAAGATCGTTAAAGCCAATTTCCGCATTGGAACCTCCTCCAAGTCCGCACGACACCGGTGCACTCTGGCCGCGGTCGGCGTTGATCCAAATCAATTCCGGGAGATTGGTTCGAAAGCGCGCCGTGAGTGGCCGCGACATTATTGATCGGCGGCCGTATCAGTCACACTTCTACGGCGAGCCACCTCTCTCAGACACGGAGCGGGAAGGTGCGGGCGGCGACCGCTGCTCCGGACCCGTCACCTTCTCGACGCGGCAATCGGTGCCGGCTCGGCGCTCGCGAGTTCGGCGAGCTTGGCGCGTGCGGCTTCGCGCGCGCGACTGTCCTTCCCGGGGGGCAGCGCCAGCGCCGCCTCGAAATCGGCGCGCGCGTCATCGGCCTGGCCACGGGCGAGGAACGCCAGGCCACGGTCGAGACGGGCCTCGGCATCCCTGGGATCGAGGCGAACCGCCGTGTTGTAGCTCAGGATGGCGCGATCGAGATCGCCGGTGGCGGCAAGCGCGAGACCGCGCTGGTGATAGGGCGCAGCGAGCTTGGGATCATGCGCGATCGCCTCGTCATAATCGGCGATGGCGAGCTCGAAGTCGCCGTTCAGGCGGCGCGCGAGCGCACGGTCGCGATAGAGCGCAGCGCGGTTGGGATTGAGGTGAAGGGCTTCGTTGAAATCGGCGATCGCCCGCCTGAAGTCGCCATGGCGCAGCGCGATCCGTCCGCGCCCTTCATAGGCAAAGGCGATCAGCGAGCCGCGCAGCGGCGAGAAGCCGATCACGGCCGAGCAGATGTCGGGATCGTCCTCGTCACCGCAATTGACGACCATGTGCGTGGACAGGCCGACGAGCACAGCCAGGACGATCAGCAATGGCACGGCAGTTCTGGTCATCTTCGACGGCGGCCGGCACTGGGCCGGCCACGCATCCCCTTTCGAAGAAAGCATCATCCCCGCGTGTTAGCACCCGCTCTGGCGATCCTGTGTGCGCCAGGTCACAAAGCCGGTCTCGAATCCTGGCCGGTTCCGTCAGCCCCAAGGACCAGGAGAAGGGCGGCGCGGGGATGAGCGCCCCCACGGGCTGCGAGCGGGATAATTCTCGTTGGCGCCGACCGACGGCGCGGCCCGCGTGCCAAGCTCGGCCGCCAGCTGCTGAAGCGCGGCGATGCGGTTCTGCGTCGACGGATGGGTGGCGAACAGATTGTCCACGCCATGACCCGACAGCGGATTGATGATGAACATGTGCGCGGTCGCGGGGTTTCGCTCGGCCTCGTAGTTCGGGACCTGGTGCGCGGCGCCCTCGATCTTCACCAGCGCGGAGGCCAGCCACATCGGTTGTCCCGCGATGCGCGCGCCGAGATTGTCCGCGGCGTATTCACGCGTGCGGCTGATCGCCATCTGCACCAGCATGGCGCCGAGCGGGGCCAGGATCATCATCAGGATCGAGCCGACGACGCCGAGACCATTGCTGTTGTCGCGATTGCCGCCGAAGAACATGCCGAACTGCGCCAGCATCGAGATCGCGCCGGCGATGGTCGCGGTGATCGTCATCAGCAGCGTGTCGTGATTCTTGATATGGGCGAGCTCGTGCGCGATCACGCCGGCGAGCTCCTCGCGGCTGAGCTGGCGCATCAGGCCGGTGGTAACGGCGACCGCGGCATTTTCCGGGTTGCGCCCGGTCGCAAACGCGTTGGGCTGCGCCTCATCCATCAGGAAGACCCGCGGCATCGGCAGGCCGGCGCGGCCGGCAAGCTCGGCGACGAGCCCGACCAGCTCCGGCGCGCTCGAACGGTCGACCTCATGGGCGCCGTACATCGAGAGCACCATGCGGTCGGAGTTCCAGTAGGTAAAGAGATTGGTTGCGGCGGCAATGACGAGCGCGATCATGGCACCCGAGGCGCCGCCGATCAGATAGCCCACGCCCATGAACAGGGCGGTGAGGCCTGCGAGCAGCATTGCGGTACGAAAATAGTTCATGGCCGTCTCCCGAGACCGGCCGCGGGCGAACCTCCGGCCGGCGTCCACGAGGTATGAATGCGGCGGGAGACCGCAAGGTTCGTGCGTCGCCCCGCCGCACGCCTCTGGCGAAGGGCCAGTCTTTCGGCCCTCGCTAAAGCTTGACGGGGATTTGCGCGAAAACATGCGCGAAAGCTTAGCAACCTGGAAAGCGCAATTTCGGATTGAGCCATAGTACCCCGGCACGCAGCACGGTTCCGGCGCATTGATCCCCTCTCGTCGGCATTCCGTCCGCAAGGTGACCATCATGGACCGCTCGCGCGCCGCCTCCGTCGATCCCGCACCTGCCCCCTCCCTTGACCAGACGACTGATGCGAAAGGCTTGCAGGAGGCGTTGCACGAGCAGCTGTTCGCCAATGACGAGCCCAGCCATGCGCCGGACGGGCAGACGGCGCCGAAATCCGGACGTCGCTGGTCGTATCTGCGGCGCGGTGCCAAGATCGCCATCGGGCTCGCCATCGTCGCCGTGTTCGGCTGGCTGCCGCTGCGCGCGATCTGGGAGAATTCGAGCGTCGAGGCGGTGCTGAACTCCCGCCTCGTCACGTTGCGCACGCCCATCGGTGGGCGCGTCGCGGCCGTCCAGCGCGTCACCGACCAGACTGAGCTGGATGCCGGCACCGTCGTCCTGCGCGTCGTCAACTCGCGCGGCGATCGCACCCTGCTCGACGATCTCCGGCGGCAGAAATCGCGCCTGGAGAACGAGCGGCCGAGCCTTGCCGCCAAGCTTGCCTCGGCGCAAGCCGCGCAAAAGGACCTGGCGCGGCAGGCTGCGCAATTCCGCGACGGACGCGTGCTCCAGCTCGAGGCCCGCATCGCCGAGATCCAGACCTCGATCGAGGCGGCGGCGGCGCGGCGCGAGGAGGCCAGCGCCGCCGTCGAACGCGCCTCGTCGCTGGCCAAATCCGGCAATGTCTCGACCGTCGAGCTGTCGCGGCTGACGCGCGAGCTCTCCGTGTCACAGCAGACCGAGCTCGGCGCGCGCAAGCGGCTGGATGCCGCCAGGGTCGAGCTCACCGCGGCGCAGAACGGCTCGTTCCTCGGCGACAGCTATAACGACCGGCCGAGTTCGGTGCAGCGCGAAGAGGAGATGCGTCAGCGCGCCGGCGACCTCGAAGCCGATCTCGCCCGCACCGACACCGACATCGCCTGGCTTGCCAACGAGATCATCGTCGAGGAGGTCCGCTTCGCCGATCTGTCCGAAGCCAACATCACGACACCCGTCGCGGGGCGCGTCTGGGAGATGATGACCTCGCCCGGCGAGGACGTACAGGCCGGCCAGCCCCTGCTCAAGGTGCTCGATTGCAGCGGCACCGTGATCACCGCCAACGTCACCGAGGCCGTCTACAACCGCCTGCAGCTCGGCGATCGCGCGACCTTCGAGCCGAATGACGGCGGCAAGCCGATCTCCGGGACCGTGGTCAATCTGACCGGCGCCGCCGGCGCACCCGCCAATCTCGCCATCAATCCGGATGCGCTGAGCAAGGAGCCCTATCGCGTGACCGTGGCATCACGCGATGCCGCGGCCCGCGCCTGCACCGTGGGACGCACCGGCCGCGTCGTATTTGCCCGGCGCGAGACAGCGCCGTGATTATGGCGCTGACGCCCGGCCTGATTGCGCTCGGCGCCTTCATGGCGATCGTGCCGCTGCTCAGGCGCGACAGCACGATGGCGCGCTCGTTCCTGACCATCGTGTCGGTGGCCCTGCTGCTGCGTTATCTCTATTGGCGTGTCACGTCGACGCTCCCGCCGCCGCAGCTGACGCTCGATGCCATGGTCGGCTACCCGTTCCTGCTGCTGGAAGCGGCCTCGCTCGTCGGGGTCGCGTTGTCCCTACTGTTCCTGAGCCGGACGCTCGACCGCACCGGCGCAGCGAGGGTCGACGGCCGTGCCACCGATCCGCGTGCGCCCTTGATCGACGTCTTCATCTGCACCTACAACGAGGAACGGTCGATTCTCGAGCGCACCATCGTCGGCGCGACCGGCATGGCCTACGGCCACTACCGCGTCTGGGTCCTGGACGACGGACGGCGGCCCTGGCTGCGGCGCCTTTCGGGCGAGCTCGGCTGCCATTATCTCACGCGGCCCGACAACCTCCACGCCAAGGCCGGCAACATCAACCATGCACTCAGGCATGTCGGCGCGCTGCCGGAGCGGCCGGAATTCGTCGCCATTCTCGATGCGGACTTCGTGCCGCGGCCCGATTTCCTTGCGCGTACCATCTCGCTCATGGACGACGAGTCGATCGGCGTGGTGCAGACGCCGCAGCACTTCATCAATCCAGATCCGATCCAGACCAACCTTGCCGCGACCGATGTCTGGCCCGACGAGCAGCGCTTCTTCTTCGACATCCTGCTGCCGGCCAAGGACGCCTGGGGTGTCGCGTTTTGCTGCGGCACCTCATCTCTCATTCGCTATGCCGGGCTGATGCAGATCGGCGGATTTCCAACCGACTCGGTGACCGAGGACTACCTGGTCACGCTGCGCCTCAAGGAATGCGGCCTCAACACGATCTATCTCAACGAGCGCCTGACGATCGGGCTCGCGCCGGAGGGGCTGAAGGAATACATCACCCAGCGCGCCCGCTGGTGCCTCGGCTTGATGCAGATCGTGCGCGGTCGCAGCGGACCGCTGTCGCGGGACTCGAAGCTGTCCTTCATCGACCGGCTCTCGCTGACCGACGCCTTCATGAGCTGGTCGGCGGTGTACGCGTCGAAGGTGGCAGGCCTCGTCGTGCCCTGGTTGTTCCTGCTGTTCGGCATCAAGGCGGTTCAGGCCGACCTCACCGAGCTGTTGCGCTTCTTTCTGCCCTTCTATGTCTGGCATAGTCTCAGCATGGCCTGGCTGTCGCGCGGCCGCTCGCTCGCGATGATGACGGACGTCTCGCAGCTCATCGCGGCGCCTGCGGTGCTCCAGGCGGTGGCGACCGGCCTGTTGAATCCGACAGGACACAAGTTCAAGGTCACCGCGAAAGGCGGCGACCGCAACAGGCGATTCGTCGAATGGCCCCTGCTGCGGCTCTATGGCGGCGCGCTCGTCATCACGCTCGCAGCCATCGCCTATGCCTTCATCCTGCACCTGCGCGGCGAGAACATCGCCTATGGCGGACTGGCCCTGGCCTGGAGCCTCTACAACGCGGTCATCCTCACCGTGGTCTGCTTCGTCTGCATCGAGCAGCCGCGCAAGCGAAAGGCGGAGCGGTTCAGCCGCAGTGAGACCGTCCTGCTGCGCCACGACGGCAGGTCGCATCTCGCGCGGCTCGCCGACATCTCCATCACGGGCGCGCGCCTGATCGACCCTGATCCGCCGGCGCCAGGCAGCACAATCGAATGCCGGATCTACGGCCGCCCGATCGCCGCCATCGTGGTGCGGCGGACCGCGGACGGATTCGCCGTGCGGTTCGAGGAAGGCATGGATACGCGCGTGCACGCGATCAGGGCATTCTATGCTGGCGAGTATGTTCGCGCCTTTCAGGGAGTGAGGGCGCTCCCGGTCGGGAAAGCGCTGCTGATGCGGCTGTTCGGCTAGGCCGACGCAGCATCACCCGCATTCCCTCTGCTGGCGGAGCATCGAAAGGATGGCTTGAGGCCGTCACTTCACCTAAACTTCGGGCGAATCCACGCCCGTCCTTTCCCCGCCGGAACTCCCATGGTCCAGACCCGATTTCTGATCGCGGCCGTCACGCTTTTCGCGTGCACCGCCACCGCTTCCGCCCAGATGCTTCCACCTTCCGCCAGGCCCGCAGCGCCCAAGGCGCCCTCGCCACGCGCGGCCTCGTGCCACAATGGCGCGAGCTTCGATCGCTTCCTGGCCGAGGTGAAGCAACAGGCGGTGGCGGCCGGCGTGTCGCAGCGGACGATCGCGGAGGCCTCGCCCTACCTCGTCTACGACCAGGGCATCGTCAACCGCGACCGCGGCCAGCGCGTGTTCGGCCAGCTCTTCACCGAATTCGCCGGCCGCATGGCCGCGCCCTATCGCATGCAGAACGGACAGCAGCATATCAAGCGATACGCCGCCGCCTTTGCACGCGCCGAAAAGGAATATGGCGTGCCACCGGCGGTGATCGCCGCGTTCTGGGGGCTGGAGAGCGACTTCGGCGCCAACATGGGCAATCTGCCGACGCTGAAATCGCTGGTGTCGCTCGCCTATGACTGCCGTCGCTCCGAGATGTTCGTGGGCGAGACCATCGCCGCACTGAAGATCATCGATCGCGGCGATCTGCATCCCGACGAGATGATCGGTTCCTGGGCCGGCGAGCTCGGGCAGACCCAGTTCCTGCCCGTGCATTACGTCAACTACGCCGTCGACTATGACGGCGACGGACGACGCGACCTGTTGCGCTCGCCAGCCGACGTGATCGGCTCGACCGCGAACTACATCGCCAACGGCTTGAAGTGGCGGCGCGGCGAGCCGTGGCTGGAGGAGATCAGGGTGCCGCCGAACCTGCCGTGGGAGAAGACCGATCTCACGGTGCGGGAGCCGCGCTCGACCTGGGCGCAGCTGGGGGTGACCTATCCTGACGGCCGTCCCTTGCCGAACGACAATCTGCCGGCCTCCGTGCTGCTGCCGATGGGGCGCTTCGGTCCAGCCTTCATGGCCTATGCGAATTTCGCCGCCTACACCGAGTGGAACAACTCGCTGATCTATTCGACCACGGCGGGCTATCTCGCCTCGCGCATTGCGGGCGCCGCCCCCATGCGCAAGCCGGCCCAACCGGTGCCGCAGCTGCCGTTCAACGAGCTGAAAGAATTGCAGCAGCTCCTGGTGCGCGCCGGCTTCAATGTCGGCAAGGTCGATGGCGTGCTGGGCCAGCAGAGCCGAACCGCGGTGAAGGCGATGCAGATCAAGTTCGGCCTGCCGGCCGATTCCTGGCCGACCTCCGAGCTGCTCGCCCGCATGCGCGGCGGCACGGCGCTGGCGCCCCAGGCGACGATCCGCTAAACCCTCCTCTGTCATGCCCCGGCTCGACCGGGGCATCCAGTACGCCGCGGCCTATCGGTTCAACCAGAACTGTCTCGGCGTACTGGATCGCCCGGTCAAGCCGGGCGATGACAGCGAGGATGACGCCGTAGAGAACTTTCGCATCGCACAAGCCGCTTTCGCGATTGTATTTTTCCATGACGTCCCCATGTGAGCGGCTCAGGTTTTCTCCTGAGATTTCCCATTCACAAGCGAGCATCACATGTCCTTCTACGACGCGGTCGTCCCCGCCTATTTGCAAATGCTGAACAGCGTAACCGGGCTGCTGACCAAAGCCGAGGCGCATTGCGCGGCCAAGAAGATCGACCCCAGCGTCCTGCTCGGCTCGCGCCTCTTTCCGGACATGCTGCCGCTGTCGAAGCAGGTCCAGCTCGTCAGCGATTTCGCCGCCAAGGGCTGTGCCCGGCTGACCCATAGCGAGGTCCCCTCAACGCCCGACACCGAGACGAGCTTTGCGGAGTTGAAGCAGCGGCTGGCGAAGACGATCGACTACGTGAAGTCGTTCAAGCCCGAGCAATTTGAGGGCGCCGATGCCAAGGACGTCACCTTCCCGACCGGGCCCGACAAGACCACGACCTTGAAGGGCCAGCAATTCCTCAGCGCGTTCTCGCTACCGAACTTCTATTTCCACTGCGCGACCGCCCACGGCATCCTGCGCCACAACGGCGTCGAGATCGGCAAGCGCGATTTCATGGGCTTGAGCTGACTTGGCAATCGCACGCGGCAGTCGAAGTCTGCTGCCGCGGCCGGAATTGCACATGAATTATGCTACGCGGGACTTGCCGCGTAGCTCGCCTGCACTTTCCGTATGGCTCGTCTCTTGCGCATCATGTCGCGATGCACAAGTGTTCCTGACCTTTCACTGTCTGGAACATCCCAAATGAGCCGTTCGACCAAATTGTTTGAGACCTACAAGCTCGGCCCGATCACGCTTGCGAACCGTTTCGTGATGGCGCCACTGACGCGCAACCGCGCCGTTCCCGGCACGTTCGTCCCCGGCGCGCTCGCCGCCGAATATTACAGCCAGCGCGCCTCCGCCGGCCTTCTGATCACCGAAGCAAGCCAGGTCTCGCAACAAGGGCAAGGCTACCAGGACACTCCTGGCATCTACAGCAAGGACCAGGTCGCGGGCTGGCGCAAGGTCACCGACAAGGTGCATGAGCGCGGCGGCAAGATCTTCATCCAGCTCTGGCATGTCGGCCGCATCTCGCACGTCGATCTGCAGGCAGGTGGCGCAGCGCCGGTGGCGCCGAGCGCGATCCGCGCCAAGGGCAAGACCTTCGTGAACGGCGGCTTCGCCGACGTCTCCGAGCCGCGCGCACTCGAGCTTTCCGAGATTCCAGGCATCATCGACGATTTCAAGCGCGCCGCGAAGAATGCGCTCGAAGCGGGCTTCGACGGCGTCGAGATTCACGGCGCCAACGGCTATCTGCTCGACCAGTTCGCGAAAGACGGCGCCAACAAGCGCACGGATGCTTACGGTGGCTCGATCGAGAACCGCGCGCGGTTGATGCTGGAAGTGTCCAAGGCCGTCGCCGCCGAGGCCGGCGCGGACCGCACCGGCATCCGCATCTCGCCGGTGACGCCGGCCAACGACATCTCCGACAGCAACCCGCAGCCGCTGTTCGATCATATCGTCGACGGACTCAACGCGCTGAAGCTGGTCTATCTCCACGTCGTCGAAGGCGCCACCGGCGGGCCGCGCGACATCGCGCCGTTCGACTATGCGTCCTTGCGCAAGCGCTTCTCCGGCGCCTACGTCGCCAACAACGGCTATGATTTCGAGCTTGCGACCAAGGTGCTGGACGCGAACGCGGCCGATCTCATCGCCTTCGGCAAGCCCTTCATCTCCAACCCCGACCTCGTCGAACGGCTGAAGCAGGGCGCGCCTCTGAACGACTGGGACAAGAACACGTTCTACGGCGGCGGCGCCAAGGGCTACACGGACTACCCGACGCTGGCGGCCGAGCCGGCGGAGTGAGGGACCATCCACCCACGACGCTGTCATGCTCCGCGAAAGCGGGGCATCCAGTACGCCGCGGCCCCTCGTTCAATCACGACCGCCTCTGGAATACTGGATTGCCCGCCTTCGCGGGCAATGACACCGGGTGTGTGGGACGCGCGTCCCCACAAGCTCGTCACCACAAGCACAAAATAAAAAGGCCGGGATCGCTCCCGGCCTTTCGCATTTGGTGACGCTATCCGCCGACTACTTCGCTTCCGCGCGCTTGGGCGGGGTGGCCGGCCACGACTTGATCAGGGTGTCGTAGTCCACCGTCTCGCCCTTCGGCTTCTCGTTGGCGAGCTTGCGCTGGGGCGCGATGGTGCCGTCCTTCTCGGCCTTCGCGAACCAGTATTCCGGCTTCTCCTTCTTGTGCAGCTTCGGACCGCAGGCGCCCTGCACGCCGGACTTCTCCAGGCGCTCCATGACGGAGTCCTGAGCGGCCGCGAGGGCATCCATCGCCTGTTGCGGCGTCTTCGCACCGGACGACGCATCGCCGATGTTCTGCCACCACAGCTGCGCGAGCTTCGGATAGTCGGGCACGTTGTTGCCGGTCGGGGTCCACTGCACGCGCGCGGGCGAGCGGTAGAACTCGATCAGGCCGCCGAGCTTCGGCGCACGCTCGGTGAACGACTTGTCCCAGATGTCGGATTCACGGATGAAGGTGAGACCGACATGGCTCTTCTTCAAGCTCACCGACTTGGAGACGATGAACTGGAGATAGAGCCAGGCTGCCTTGCGGCGATCCGCCGGGGTCGATTTCAGCAGCGTCAGCGATCCGGCGTCCTGGTAGCCGAGCTTCATGCCTTCCTTCCAGTACGAGCCGTGCGGCGACGGAGCCATACGCCATTTCGGCGTACCGTCCGCGTTCATCACGGCGATGCCCGGCTTCACCATGTCGGCGGTGAAGGCGGTGTACCAGAACATCTGCTGGGCAATGTTGCCCTGCGCCGGCACGGGACCGGACTCGGAGAAGGTCATGCCCTGGGCCTGCGGAGGCGCGTACTTCTTCATCCACTCGAGGTATTTGGTGATCGAGTAGACCGCCGCCGGACCGTTGGTGTCGCCACCACGCTCGACGGAAGAGCCGACCGGACGGCAGCCCTCCATGCGGATGCCCCATTCGTCGACTGGCAGACCGTTCGGAATGCCCTTGTCGCCATTGCCGGCCATCGACAGCCAGGCGTCGGTGAAGCGCCAGCCGAGCGAGGGGTCTTTCTTGCCATAGTCCATATGGCCGTAGACCTTGACGCCGTTGATCTCCTTGACGTCGTTGGTGAAGAACTCGGCGATGTCCTCATAGGCGGACCAGTTCACGGGCACGCCGAGCTCATAGCCGTACTTGGCCTTGAACTTGGCCTTGTAGTCGGGGTTGGTGAACCAGTCGTAGCGGAACCAGTAGAGATTGGCGAACTGCTGGTCGGGCAGCTGATAGAGCTTGCCGTCCGGCCCGGTGCCGAACGACTTGCCGATGAAGTCGTTGACGTCGAGCATGGGGTCGGTGACGTCCTTGCCCTCGCCGGTCATGTAGTCCGACAGCGCGATGGTCTGGCCGTAGCGGAAGTGGGTGCCGATCAGGTCGGAGTCGTTGATCCAGCCGTCATAGACGTTCTTGCCGGACTGCATCTGGGTCTGGAGCTTCTCGACGACGTCACCTTCCTGGATGAGGTCGTGCTTGAGCTTGATGCCGGTGAGTTCGGAGAACGCTTTGGCCAGCGTCTGCGCCTCGTATTCGTGGGTGGTGATGGTCTCGGAGACGACGTTGATCTCCATGCCCTTGAAGGGCTCGGCGGCCTTCGCGAACCACTCCAGCTCCTTCTTCTGGTCTTCCTTCGACAGCGTCGAGGGCTGGAACTCGGCGATCCACTTCTGGATCGTGGCCTCGTCGGCGGCGCGAACCGGAGCCGAGAGGGCGAACGAGACCGCAACAATCGCGGCAGCGCTCGACATGGTCAGAAAACTGCTCTTGGTCAATGGACCTTTCCTTCTCCTAAACTGTCGCATGGTGTTCCTCCGTTGCAGCGACAAACTTTTATACAGGTCCGGGTTGCCCCCGGATCTGGCCGTCCCTTCGCGAGCTTCAGACCGTGCGAAAAATAAGCACGGCCGTGGCCAGCGAAATTCCACTTGCGAGCCACAGGCTCGAAATCTCAAACCCCTCCTCGCCGATCGGCAGCGTGGCGAGCGGATCAGTACCGACGAGACCGATCCACACGAGGTGGATGACGGCAGCCACGATCAACGAGACGAACAGGCGATCGCCGCGCGTGGTCGGGATGCGCAGCACGCCGACACGCTCGGCCTCGGGATAGACCGCGGCGAGCCAGGTCATCACCGCAAGCGTGCAGGCGAGCGCGGCGAAGAAGATCGCCGTCGGCAGCGTCCAGGCCATCCATGCGATTGATTCCATCCTCGCCTCCCCCTCAGACCCGGCCGAGCGCGAAGCCGCGCGCGATGTAGTTGCGGACGAACCAGATCACCAGCGCACCCGGAATGATGGTGAGCACGCCGGCGGCCGCGAGCAGGCCCCAATCCATGCCGGCCGCCGACACCGTGCGCGTCATGATCGCGGCGATCGGCTTGGCATGCACCGACGTCAGCGTGCGCGCGAGCAGGAGCTCGACCCAGGAGAACATGAAGCAGAAGAAGGCGGCAACACCGATGCCGCTCGCGATCAGCGGCACCAGGATCTTGATGAAGAAGCGTGGGAAAGAATAGCCGTCGAGGAAGGCAGTCTCGTCGATCTCGCGCGGCACGCCGGAGACGAAGCCTTCGAGGATCCACACCGCCAGCGGCACGTTGAAGATGCAGTGCGCGAGCGCAACGGCCCACGGCGTATCGAACAGGCCGATCGCCGAATAGAGGTTGAAGAACGGCAGCGCATAGACCGCGGCCGGCGCCATGCGGTTCGACAAGAGCCAGAAGAACAGGTGCTTGTCGCCGAGGAAGCGGTAGCGCGAGAAGGCGTAGGCCGCAGGCAAGGCAACCGAGATCGAGATGATGGTGTTGAGGACGACGTATTGGAGCGAGTTGATGTAACCGGAATACCAGCTCTCGTCGGTGAAGATGCGCTTGTAGTGCTGCAGCGTCGGCGTGTGCGGCCACAGCGTCATCGTCGAGACGATCTCGCTGTTGGTCTTGAGGCTCATGTTGACGAGCCAGTAGATCGGCAGCAGCAGGAAGATCAGGAACAGCCCCATGATGAGGCGGCGGCCGGGGATCGAATGCATCAGGCCACTCCTTCCTTTGGCTTGAGCGCGGGCACGGGCCTGAGCGCGGCCGCAGGCTTCGGCTCCGCCGCCGGTTCACTTTCCGCCTGAACCTTCCGTTCGACACCGGCATTGGTCATGACGGTGTAGAAGATCCAGCAGACGATCAGGATGATCAGATTGTAGACCAGCGACAGCGCCGCGGCCTTGCCGAGGTCGAACTGGCCGAGCGCGATCTTGACGAGCTCGATCGACACGAAGGTCGTGGAGTTGCCGGGTCCGCCGCCGGTGACGACGAACGGCTCGGTGTAGATCATGAAGCTGTCCATGAAGCGCAGCAGCACCGCAATCAGCAGCACGCGGTTCATCTTCGGCAGCTGGATCGCCTTGAACACGGCCCAGCGCGAGGCGCCGTCGATCTGCGCGGCCTGGTAATAGGCTTCGGGAATCGACTTCAGGCCGGCGTAGCAGAGCAGCGCGACGAGGCTGGTCCAGTGCCAGACGTCCATCACGATGACGGTGACCCAGGCATCGATGTCGTTGGAGACGTAATTGTAGTCGATGCCCGCGGCGTTGAGGACGTAGCCGAGCAGCCCGATGTCGGGACGTCCGAAGATCTGCCAGATCGTGCCGACCACGTTCCACGGAATCAGCAGCGGCAGCGCGAGGATGACGAGGCAGGCCGCCACGGTCCAGCCCTCGCGCGGCATCGACAGCGCGACGACGATCCCAAGCGGCACCTCGATCGCGAGGATCACCAGCGAGAAGAACAGGTTGCGGCCGAGCGAGGCGAGAAAACGACCGCCGAGATCGGTCGAGGGATCGAGCAATTCCTTGAACCAGCCGACGCCGTTCCAGAAGAACTGGTTGTTGCCGAAGGTGTCCTGCATCGAATAGTTCACCACCGTCATCAGCGGCAGCACCGCCGAGAAGGCGACCACCAGGAACACTGGAAGCACCAGGAACCAGGCTTTTTGGTTGACGGTCTTGTCCATCAGGCGGCTCCCTCCACCAGAAGGCTGTCGGCATAGACGTGGACGTGCGACGGATCGAATTTCAGTCCGGCCATGCCGTCTGAGCTTACGAATCCGGCGGGGGCGCGCGCGGCGAGCTTGGCGTCGCCGAAGCGCGCGCGCGCAAAACGGATGCGGCCGAGATCATCGAGGCGCTCGATCTTCGCGGTGAGCAGGCCGGGCGCAGGCGCGACGACCTCGACGAATTCGGGCCGGACGCCGATCTCGATCTTCGCACCCGCCGGCAGGTTGTCGTAGGCGCGGTTGAGCGCGATGACGTTGCCGCCGACCCTTGCCTCGCGCCCCCTCACCTCGGCCGGCAGGATGTTCATGCCGGGCGAGCCGATGAAATAGCCGACGAAGGTATGCGCCGGCTTGTCGAACAGCTCGGCCGGCGTGCCGCTCTGCACCACGCGGCCGTCATGCATGACGACGACGGTGTCGGCAAAGGTCAGCGCCTCGGTCTGGTCGTGGGTGACGTAGATCATGGTGAGGTCGAGCTCGCGATGCAGCGCCTTCAGCTTGGAGCGCAGCTGCCATTTCAGCTCGGGATCGATCACCGTCAGCGGCTCGTCGAACAGCACGGCGGCGACGTCGGAACGGACAAGGCCGCGGCCGAGCGAGATCTTCTGCTTGGCGTCGGCGGTCAGCCGCGTCGCCTTGCGGTTCAGATAGGGCTCGAGGTCAAGCAGGCGGCCGATCTCGGCCACGCGCTTGTCGATCTCGGCCTTCGGCACGCCGCGGTTCTTCAGCGGAAACGCCAGGTTCTGGCCCACCGTCATGGTGTCGTAGATCACCGGAAACTGGAACACCTGGGCGATGTTGCGCTTCTGGGTTGACAGCGGCGTGATGTCCTTGCCGTCGAACAGGATTTTCCCCCGCGACGGGGTGATGATGCCGGAGATGACGTTGAGCAGCGTGGTCTTGCCGCAGCCGCTCGGCCCGAGCAGCGCATAGGCGCCGCCCTGCCGCCAGGTCATCGTCACCGGCTTCAGCGCGAAAGTTTCCTGCGGCGCGTTGTTGCCAGCGTAGGAATGGGCGAGATCGACGAGGTCAATGCGGGCCATGGCGCACTCCTCAGGAGCTCGGTGCTGCGACGAGGCGATCCGCCGCGTCGAACACGAAGACATCGTTGGGATCGAGCACGGCGTCGAGCGTCTGGCCAGGCTCGAACTCGTGCACGCCATGCAGCACCGCCACCCAGTTCGATCCGTCGCGGGTCAGATGCACGAAACTCTCCGAACCGGTGATCTCGGTCACCGTGACAGTGGCGTGGAACGCATGGCGGTCGGCCTCGCCATTGGCGAGTGTGAGCTGATGCGCGCGGAAGCCGACGCGATAGGCCCCGTCGGCGAGGCCTGAATAAAGACCGGAGGCCGGCGAAGCCGTGCCGCCGGCATATTGCACGGAGCCGTTCTTCTTCTCGATGCCGACGAGATTGAGCGGCGGATCGGAAAACACCTGCGCGACGCGCAGCGTCTGCGGCCGGCGATAGACACTGGTCGTCTCGCCCATCTGCAGCGCCTGGCCTTCCCACATACAGACCGTGTTGCCGCCGAGCAGCAGCGCCTCGGTCGGCTCGGTGGTGGCATAGACGAAGATCGCGCCCGAGGCCTCGAAGATGCGCGGCAGCTCGGCGCGCAGCTCCTCGCGGAGCTTGTAGTCGAGATTGGCGAGCGGTTCGTCGAGCAGCACGAGATCGGCGCCCTTGACCAGGGCGCGCGCGATCGCGGTGCGCTGCTGCTGGCCGCCGGAAAGTTGCAGCGGGGTGCGCTTCAGGAACGGCTCGAGCCGCAGCAGCTTTGCGGCCTCCGCTACCCGCGCCTCGATCTCGCCGCGGGGCTTGCCCTGCACGCGCAGGGGCGAAGCGATGTTCTCATAGACCGTGAGCGAGGGGTAATTGATGAACTGCTGGTAGACCATGGCGACCGAACGCTGACGCACGTCGGCGCCGGTAACGTCCTTGCCGTTCACCACCACCTTGCCCGTGGTCGGCTTGTCGAGACCGGCGAGCAACCGCATGATCGAGGTCTTGCCCGATAGCGTCGGCCCGAGCAGCACGTTCAGCGTGCCGCTCTCGAACGTCAGCGAGACATCGCGGATGTGCGGAATTCCGTCGACGGTCCGGGTCACGTGGTCGAGTGTCACGGTCATGAGCGTCCTCCCGCTTCCAGCAGGGGACTTTGCGGCACGGCGTGGGTGCTGATCCAGTCGTCAAGCGCGGCGATCTCGTCGGCAGATAGTCGCAGGCCGAGCTTGGAACGGCGCCAGACCACGTCCTCGGCGGTCACGGCCCATTCATTGGCCATGAGGTAGCGGACCTCGCGCTCGGTCAGCGTTGCGCCAAAGGACTGGCCGAGATCGGCCGCCGATTTCGCGTCGCCGAGCAGCTTGACGGCCCTCGTGCCATAGCCGCGCGCGAGCCGCCGCGCATGCTCGTGGCTGAGGAAGGGATAGCCACGCTGGAGCTCGGCGATCAGCCCGTCGATATCGGACACGTTCATGTCACCGCCGGGCAGCGGCCATTTGCCGGTCCAGCCCTCGCGCGCCTTCGCGCTGCGCAAGTAAGGCGCGAGCCGCTCCAGCGCCTCTTCGGCGAGGCGGCGATAGGTCGTGATCTTGCCGCCATAGATCGACAGCAGCGGCACCCCGCCGGGCGTGTCGAGCTCGAACACATAGTCGCGCGTCGCGGCCTTGGCTTCGCTGGCGCCGTCGTCATAGAGCGGGCGCACGCCGGAATAGGTCCAGACCACGTCATCCGGCCTTACCGGCTTGGCCAGATATTCGCTCGCCGCCGTGCAGAGATACTGGATCTCCTCGGTCGTCGCCTTCACCTTGGCGGGATCGCCGTCATAGTCGCGGTCTGTGGTGCCGATCAGCGTGAAATCATCCTGATACGGGATCACGAAGATGATGCGGCCGTCGGCATTCTGGAACATGTAGGCGCGGTCGTGGTCGTAGAGCTTCCTGACCACGATGTGCGAGCCTTGCACCAGGCGCACCTTGGCCTTGGCATTGACGCCGGCGCCGCGGCCGAGCACGTCCTCGACCCAGGGGCCGCCGGCATTGATCAGCGCCTTCGCCTGGATCTGCGAGCGCTCGCCGGTCAGCGTGTTGACCATGCCGACGGTCCAGACGCCGCCGGACTGGCGGATCTCGGTGGCGCGGGTGCGGGTGCGAATCTCGGCGCCCTTGTCGGCAGCATCGCGCGCATTGAGCACGACGAGGCGGGCGTCATCGACGAAGCAATCCGAATATTCGAAGGCGCGGCTGTAGCGATTCGGGATCAGCGGCTTGCCGACCTCGTCACGCCCAAGATCGACCGAGCGGGTCGCCGGCAACAGATGGCGGCCGCCAATGTGGTCGTAGAGGAAGAGGCCGAGGCGCAGCAGCCAGGCCGGCCGCAGGCCGGCATGATGCGGCAGAACGAAACGTAGCGGGCGGATGATGTGGGGGGCGATGCCCCAGAGCACCTCGCGCTCGATCAGCGCCTCGCGGACCAGCCGAAACTCGTAATATTCGAGATAGCGCAGGCCGCCGTGCACAAGCTTGGTCGACCAGGACGATGTCCCGCTCGCCAAATCGTTCATTTCGCACAGGAAAACGGTATTGCCGCGGCCTACCGCGTCGCGCGCGATGCCGCAGCCATTCACACCGCCTCCGATGATGGCGAGGTCGAAAATACGCTCCAACAGACGCATCCCCCGACGACCGCCCGTTCCTTCGAGCGGTTACTTTCGCTTTTGATTAGATCATACCGGAAAACGAAAGCAAGATGAAAGAGAAGCGAAAGGAAGCGAAAGCAGAACTTTTTGGTGGGGAATGGGCTGAAGAAATCAGCAATTTCGAAGCCAATTCCCGAGGCAGCGCCGCCCTTGATCGGTCGGCATCACAGAACTATAGTCATAATAGTCATATTGGTTCTCACGCGCATGGTCGACCGAAACACTGCACCCGATCCGCTTCCGGCTGATGACATCTGGACACTCGCCAACGCCAAGGCACGGCTGTCCGAGGTGATCGACCGCGCTCAAGCTGGCCCTCAGATCATCACCCGGCACGGCAAGCCAAATGCAGTCGTCGTTTCCGCCGAGGAATGGGCACGGAAGACCGCACGCAAAGGCACGCTCGCCGACTTCCTGCTGGCTTCGCCGTTGCGCGGCACTGACCTCGAGCTTGAACGCATGCGGGATGAACCGCGCGACGAGATGCCGTGAACCTGCTCCTCGACACCAATGTGCTGTCGGAGGTTCGTCGGCCGGCGCCTTCCCCGAAAGTCCTGGCGTGGCTCGATACAATCGATGAGGACCGCGCGTTCATCAGCGTCGCCTCGATTGCCGAGCTCCGCCGCGGCATCGCTCTGCTGGACGACGGCCGGCGGCGCGCGGCCTTAGCAGCTTGGCTCGCCCATGATCTGCCGGCGCGATTTGCAGGGCGCATCCTGCCGATCGACCATGCCGTGGCTGAACGATGGGGCGACCTGATGGCGCAGAGCCACCGCACTGGTGTTGCACTGTCCGTCATGGACGGCTTCTTTGCGGCCAGCGCGCTCGTCAGCAACCTCACGCTCGTCACACGCAACGTGAAGGATCTTACGGCCTTCGGTGTTCCGCTGCACAATCCGTGGGGCGACGCCTAGGGGCTATCTCAGCCGCACCACCGGCGCGGCTTCAGGCATCGCATCCTGGGCGTCGGCCGGCGCATCGTCGATGTCCGCGTCCTTCGGCATCGCCGCGACCACTTCGATGCCCTTGCTGTGGCAGATGGTGGCGAGGCGCTCGGGAAGCTCCTGGTCGGTGACGAAGGTCTGGATCTGCGTGATATGGGCGATGCGCACCGGCGCGCTGCGGCGCAGCTTGGTGGAATCGGCAACCAGCATGACGCTGCGGGCATTGGCGATGATGGCCTGCGCCACCTGCACCTCGCGATAGTCGAAGTCGAGCAGCGCGCCCTCCTCGTCGATCGCGGACGCGCCGATGATGGCGTAGTCGACCTTGAACTGGCCGATCAGCTGCGTCGCGGTCGAGCCGACCACGGCGCCGTCGGCGCGCCGCACCGTGCCGCCGGCCACGACCACCTCGATGCGGGGATGGCGGTAGAGCAGCATCGCGACGTTGAGATTGTTGGTGATGACGAGGAGATCCTCGTGCGAGGTCAACGCGCTCGCGACCTCCTCCGTCGTGGTGCCGATATTGATGAAGAGCGAGCAGCCGTTCGGGATCAGCGAGGCGGCTGCAGCTCCGATCGCCTTCTTCTCGTCGGCGGCGACGAAGCGACGCGCCTCATAGGCGAGATTCTCGACGCCGGAGGCGATGATGGCGCCGCCATGGATGCGGGTCAGCGATCTGCGCTCGCAGAGATCGTTGAGATCCTTCCGGATGGTCTGCGCCGAGACCTCGAAGCGGCGCGCGAGCTCCTCGACCATGACGCGGCCCGAGGCGCGCGCGATGTTGAGGATTTCGGCTTGGCGATGGGTCAGTCCGGTCACGGCAAGGGCCTCAAATCAGGAAGCTGCATGGTGCGGCGGTTCGCAGCTGCGGTCAATGCGCGCGCCGATCACGGTTAACGGATGAGGCGCAGCTCACCATGCCATCGCGGCGGCAAGGCGCGCGAGCAGATCCGGGTCGTCGAAGGCGCTTGCAGAGGCAACGGCGCCGGCGCCGACAAGATCGTCATGGCTGAGGCTGGTCCGGATTCCGATCGTCGGAATGCCGGCGGCGGCGGCCGATTGCACGCCGGAGCGGGAATCCTCGAACGCAATCGAGGATGCGGCACTGCCCCCGACGAAGCGCAGCCCTTCCTGATATGGCAGCGGATGCGGTTTGCCGTAGGGCAGCTCGTCGCCGATCACGACCGCCTTGAACCGCTCGGTGATGCCGAGTCCCGCCAGCAGCAGCTCGGCGTTGAGACGCGGCGCATTGGTCACGGCAACCATGGGAACGCCGGCCGCGTCCGCGCGGTCGAGCAGCGCCAACAGCCCCGGCAACGGTTCGACCTGTCCGGCCACGAGCGCGCGGAAGATCTCTTCTTTCTCGGCGAGAATCGCGGCGCGCCGCGCCGGCGTTTCGTCGGGCAGAAAGCGGTCGCCGATCGACACATTGGCGAAACCCTGCAGCTCCCTGGAGAATCGCGCGTGGTCGAACACGTGGCCGCGCGGCCCCAGCACCTGGTTGAAGGCCTTGAGATGCAGCGGGTCGGTGTTGGCGAGCGTGCCGTCGATGTCGAACAACAATGCCCTGCCGATTGCCTCGATCATTTCCCTACTTTCCCAAATCCGCGACGCATCAATGCGGAAGACGTATCAATATGGGTTCGAACGCGCAATGATGCATCGACATGACGACAATGCACCACTCGACAAAGCCGGGCGCGGCTGCAACACTCCTTGCAAGATCAAAAAGGAGGAAACGATGATCAACCGACGCGACCTTGCTCTTTCGGCTCTCGCGGTTTCCGCGCTTGCGCTCACGGCACCGGCGCTCGCCGCCTCGGCAGACGAAGAGGCAGTGGCGAAAAAGGTCGAGGCCTTCCGTCTCGCCCAGATCGCGGCCGACCCGAAGGCGCTCGCGGCGCTGTGCTGGGACGATCTCAGTTACAGCCATTCCAGCGGCAAGGTCGAGGACAAGGCGACCTTTGTCGCCAACGCCACCGACGGCAAGTCGAAGTTCCTCTCGATCGAATACAAGGACCCCACCATCAAGGTCGTCGGCCCCGCCGCCATCGTGCGCTTCCATTGGCTGGGCGAGCAGGAAATGGCGGCCGACGGGAAGAAAGTGTCGACCAATCTTCACATCCTGATGAACTGGCAGAAGCAGGGCGACGAGTGGAAGCTTCTGTCGCGAGCGGCAACGAAGCTGTGATCGATGGCGTCATTCCGGGACGCGCCGAAAGGCACGGGCCCGGAATCCATTGGTCGGCAATTTCTGCAGCATGATAGATTCCGGGTTCGCGCTTCGCGCGCCCCGGAATGACCGGCGGCCGCTTATGCCGCTTCCTTCACGTCGCCGTTCACCAGCTTGCGCGCAGCGCGCTCGGCTTCGCGGGCGTTGCGAAAGAGCTGGCCTTCGAGACGGTTGAAGCGGTGCGATGAGGCGAAGAAACAGTAGCCTCCCTGAGAACGAACGACGATACCTGCGGTCTGCGAATCGACTTCGATAATGTAGCTGTCCGGCATGGTCCGTGGATTCCTCAGTGCGGGCAAATAACGGTGCTCCTGCCCAATGGTTCCCAGGCATTTGAGGCCGTTTCCACCCCGAATCGACACGCAACTGAGTACGCCGGGACCTCATCCGTTTTATGACTGGTTCTTGACTGGTTCTTGGCGAAGCCGCGACGAAGATGACCTGCTGGCGCCGCGTTTGGCGGCGGGCCACACATTCGCGAGATGAGGCAGCGCGTCGCGCGCGATTACGTCGCGATCGTCGTCTCGGTCGCGCGGACCGCTTGCGGACGGCCGTGCTCGTCGATCGAGACATAGGTAAAATTGCCGTCGGTGACGAGGAACGGATGCTCCTCGCCGCGACGCAGTGCCCAGGCTTCCAGATGCACGGTGAGCGAGGTCCGTCCGACGCGGACGAGATTGGCATAGACCGAGACGAGATCGCCGACATAGACCGCCTTGCGAAAATTCATCGCCTCGATCGCGACTGTCACGGTACGCGACTTCGCGACCTTCGAGGCAAACACGCCGCCGCCGACGTCCATCTGGCTCAGCAGCCAGCCGCCGAAGATATCGCCATTGGCATTGGTGTCGGCCGGCATCGCCAGCGTGCGGATGCAGAGATCGCCGCGCGGCACGGTATTCGCCTGTTCGTTCATGTCTCTCTCACTTGAAACTGTCCCAGCCCGGATCGGGCGCGAACCGCTGGCCGAACCTTTCGGCGAGCCCGCGCAAGGTGGATACGACATTCTCCACACCACGCGTGCGCGCATAGTTCAGCGGGCCGCCACGAAACGGTGCATAACCCGTGCCGAAGATCATGGCACCGTCGACCGCGTCAGGATCGTCGACGATGCCTTCGCGCAGCGCGGCAACGCAGACGTTGGACATCGGCAGCACCAGGCGGTCGATCATCTGGTCGGTGACGCGCGGACCGGTCTCGGGGAGCGGCGCCTTTTCCGCCTTGCCATCCTTCCAGGTGTAGAAGCCCTTGCCGGTCTTGCGGCCGAGCTCGCCCCTGGCGACCTTGTCGCGCAGCCAGGCCGGCGTCGGCGGCAAGAGATCGCCGAACTTGGTGCGCAGCATGTCGCCGACGTCGAGACAGATGTCGAGCCCGACCTGGTCGGCGAGCTCGATCGGCCCCATTGGCATGCCGAACTGCTCGGCCGCGGCGTCGATCAGGCGCTGGTCGATCTTCTCGTCCAGCATCACCATGGCTTCCAGCATGTAAGGCGTCAGCGCCCGGTTGACGAGGAAGCCGGGCGAGCTCTTCACAGGCAACGGCAGGCGGTCGATCGCACCGACGAAGGCGAGCGCGCCCTTCAATACCTGCGCGTCGTTGCCGTCGTGACTGACGACTTCGACCAATTGCAGCCGCGACACCGGATTAAAGAAGTGCAAGCCGACCAGCCGCTCCGGCCGCGCCAGCGTGGTGCGCAGGTCCTGAAGCGGAATGCTCGACGTGTTAGTGGCAAGGATCGCACCCGGCTTCATCCGCAGCTCGAGCCCGGCATAGACCTTCTGCTTGAGCTCGAGCTTTTCCGGGACCGCCTCGATGATGAGATCGGCGTTGCGGACGCCCTCCCCGTCCATGCCGGGGATGAGGCGATCGAGTGCGTCGCGTATTTCGGTCGGCTTGCGGATGATCTTGCCGTAAAGCTCGGCGGCGCGCTTCACCGCGCCCGCGATCGGCTCGGCCTTCATGTCGGCGAGCGAGACGCGCAGCCCCTGCCCCGCTACCCAAGCCGCGATATCGCCGCCCATGGCGCCGGCGCCGATGACGTGGACATGCTTGATGGTGTTGCCGGAGCCTGCCGCCTTCTTCATCTGCTCGCGCAGGAAGAACACGCGGATCAGATTCTGCGCGGTCGGCGTCACCATCAGCCTGGCGAAGGACGCCTGCTCCGCCTTCAGCATCGCGGCCTTGCTGCCGCCATGGGTCTCCCAGAGGTCGATCAGTGCGTAAGGCGCGGGATAGTGCTCACGGGACGCGGCCTTTGCCGCCTCGGAGCGCATGCGCTTTGCCAGGAGCCCGCGCACTGGGCCGAAATTGGCGGCGCGCGTCAGAAGACCCGGACGCGCCCGCTTCAGGCGGCCGAACAGCGCATCCTTCACCGCGCCCCTGACATGACGCTCCTGCGTGACGGCGTCGACGAGGCCGAGCGACTTGGCGCGGCGCGCATCGATGGTGCGGCCGGTCAGCATCAAGGCCATCGATTGGGTCGGATTGACCAGCGCCGTGAACCGCGCGGTGCCGCCGAGGCCGGGGTGCAGACCGAGCATCACCTCCGGGAAGCCGAAGCGCGCGCCGTCGATCGCGATGCGCGATTGGCAGGCCAGCGCAACCTCGAGCCCACCGCCGAGGCAGAAGCCGTGGATCACCGCGACCGTCGGCAGCTTCAACGCCTCCAGATGATCGACCACGGCGTGCGCGGCGCGGATACGGCTCTCGACCATGCCGGGGTCGGAGGCACCGCGGAATTCGTTGACGTCGGCGCCGGCAATGAAGCCCGACGGTTTTGCGGAGCGGATCACGAGGCCGGCCGGACGCTCGGTCTCGATCGCCGCGAGCACCGCGTCGAACTCCTCCATGACGTCGGAGGACAGCGTGTTGGCACTTGCGTCAGTGCGGTCGAACAGCAGCCAGGCGACGCCGTCGGCGTCGCGCGTCAGCTTGAAGTGCTTGTACGGGCTGTCCGGCGCGGGCTGGGGCCCGAGCGTCAGGACGCGACCGGCGAGTGCGGTCATGATCTTGGAATCCATGGTCACACCGCCTCGATCAGCATGGCCCCGCCGAGCCCGCCACCGATGCATTCGGTGGCGACGCCGCGCCGCGTACCAAGCCGCTTCATCGCGTTGACGAGATGCAGCACGATGCGGTTGCCGGACGTGCCGACGGGATGACCGAGCGAGATCGCCCCGCCATCGACGTTGAGCTTGTCGCGGTCGATCTCACCGGCCGCGCCGTCGAGTCCGAGGATCTCGCGGCAGAATTTATCGTCGTTCCAGGCCGCGAGACAGCCGAGCACCTGGGTGGCGAAGGCCTCGTTGAGCTCCCAGGTCTCGACATCCTTGATGGTGAGGCCATTGCGTTGCAGCAGCGGCGTCACTGACATCACCGGACCGAGCCCCATGATGCCAGGATCGAGCGCCGCCCAATGGCTGTCGACGATCGCAGCTTTCGGCGTGAGCTTGTACTTAGCCACCGCCGCGTCGGAGGCGAGGATCACCCAGGAGGCGCCGTCAGTGATCTGCGAGGAATTGCCGGCCGTGACCTGGCCCCACGGCCGCTCGAACACCGGCCGGAGTTTCGCGAGCGTCTCCGTCGTGGAGTCCGGCCGCACGCCATCGTCATGGTCGAAGAACTTGCCGTCGCGCGCGAACGCTGTCTCGACCTCGCCCTTGAGAAACCCAGCACCCTGCGCATGCGCGAGCCGGCGATGGCTCTCGGCTGCATAGGCATCGGATTGTGCGCGGGTAATGCCGAAGAGATGGCCGACGACCTCGGCGGTCTGGCCCATGTTCAGATCGGTGATCGGATCGGTCAGTCCGCGCTCCAGGCCGATGATCGGCTTGAGATCGCGCGGGCGGAGCCTGAAGGCCGCGGCGAGCTTCGCGGCCACGCCCCTGGCGGTGGCAAGGCCGGCGAACCAGCGCACGCCGGAATTGGGCCAGACCAACGGCGCGTGGCTCAGCGCCTCGGTCCCGCCGGCGAGGATCATGTCGGCATGGCCTTCGCGAATGTAGCGGTAGGCGGTGTCGATCGACTGCATGCCCGAGCCGCAATTGATCTGCACGGTGAAGGCGACCATGTCCTCGCCCATGCCGAGCCGGAGTGCCGCGACGCGCGCCGGGTTCATCTCGTCCGCGATGACGTTGACGCAGCCGAGAATGACCTGATCGAAGCTATCGGGCGCAAACGGCTGACGCGCCAGCAGCGGCCGGCCGCATTGCACGGCGAGATCGACCGGCGTGAACGGTCCGGGCCCCGAGCGCGCCTTCAGGAACGGCGTCCGGCTGCCGTCGACGATGAATACCGGTCGTGCCATCAGCTCGCCGCCCTCTGTTCACCGAGTTCCTGGAAGAACTGATGCACATTGACGGTTTTCTTGTAAATCGGCGACAGCGCCTCCGGCGCAAAATCGTCGACTTCGATCACTTTTGTGACGGCTTCATGAGCAGCGGCCAGTTGCTCGCCCTCGGCCTGCGTGATCACGCCCTTGGCGACGGAATCCTTCCAGTCGCGGATATGCGCGGCCCGCATGCGCTTGGCGATAGCCTCAGTGCCGGTGACCAATCTGAAAGCACGCTCCAGCCGGGCAAAGCCGCCGTCGTCATCGACATGAGCCAGATCCGGCGTGAGGCGGTCGCGCGCGGCAGAGGGCTCCAGCACGATGCTTGCGCACTGATGCACGACGCGGTCGGACGGGCCGAGCACGCGGGCGCCGAACGGCTGGACCACCAGCTTGAGAAACATTGCGACGAAGCGGTTGGGCAGATTGGCGAGGATTTCGGCGAGCCGGTTCTCGATCGTCCTGAAGCCGCTCGCCATGCACCATTCCAGCGCGGCAAAGTCCTCCTTCTGCCGGCCCTCATCCTGCCAGCGCTTCAGCGCCGCGGAGAGCAGATACAGCTCGGACAGGATATCCCCGAAGCGCGCCGACAGCATCTCCTTGCGCTTGAGCGCGCCGCCGAGCGTCAGCAGCGCCATGTCGGCGCAGAGCGCAAACGCCGCCGAATAGCGCGAGAGCTGCCGATAGAACGGCGTGGCGTCGCCCGCGTCCGGCGCAAGCGCGAAGGCGCCAAACGTCCAGCTCCGGCCGAAGGCACGAAACAGCGTCTGAAAACTGTGGCCGACATGCTTCCAGAAGGCTTTGTCGAACGCGGTGAGACCACGCTCGCGGTCGGTATCTGCGAGTGCATTCATCTCGTCGAGCAGATAGGGATGCGCGCGGATCGCGCCCTGCCCGAACACGATGAGATTGCGCGTCAGGATGTTGGCACCCTCGACCGTAATCCCGACGGGAACGGCGCGGTGCAGATTGCCGAGATAGTTTTGCGGGCCGTCGATCACGGCCTTGCCGCCGTGGATGTCCATGGCATCGTCGATCGCGGTGCGCATCCGTTCGGTCGCATGCAGCTTCATGATGCCGGAGATGACGGCGGGATGGACGCCGGCATTCAGCGCCGCGCAGGTCAGCCGGCGCGCCGCATCGAGTTGGTAGGCGGTCGCGACGATCCGCGCGAGCGGCTCTTCGACGCCCTCGAATTTCGAAATGGAGATGCCGAACTGCTCGCGGATGCGGGCGTAGGCGCCGGTGGTGCGCGCCGCATAGGCGGCCCCGGCCGCCGAGAGCGACGGCAACGAGATGCCGCGGCCGGCGGCGAGCGCGGTCATCAGCATCTTCCAGCCCTGCCCGAGGCGCTCCTTGCCGCCAATGACGTAGTCGAGCGGAATGAAAACGTCGCGGCCCCAATTGGGGCCGTTCTGGAACACCTGCATCGACGGCAGATGCCGCTGGCCGATCTCGACGCCGGGCAGATTGGTCGGGATCAGCGCCACGGTGATGCCGAGCTCGTCCTGAGGGCCGACGAGATGATCGGGATCATAGGCCTTGAAGGCGAGGCCGAGCAGCGTCGCGACGGGGCCGAGCGTGATGTAGCGCTTATGCCAGTTGAGCCTGAGCCCGACGACCTCGCGGCCCTCGAACTCGCCCTTGCAGATGATGCCGCTGTCGACCATCGAGGCCGCATCGGATCCCGCTTCCGGACTGGTGAGGCCGAAGCAGGGAATGTCGCGGCCGTCGGCGAGCCGCGGCAGCCAGCGCTCCTGCTGTTCTGTGGTGCCAAAGCGCATCAGGAGCTCGCCGGGGCCGAGCGAGTTCGGCACCATCACCGTGACCGCGGCTGCGATCGAGCGGGTCGAGATCTTGCGCACCACCTCGGAATGGGCATAGGGCGAGAAGCCGAGGCCGCCGAACTCCTTCGGGATGATCATGCCGAAGAATTTCTCGCGCTTGACGAAGTGCCAGACGTCCTGCGGCAGGTCCCGCCATTCCCAAAAAATCTTCCACTCGTCGAGCATGGCGCAGAGCTCGTCGACGGGTCCGTTGAGAAAGGCCCGCTCCTCCTCCGTCAATTTGGCTGGCGCAATTTTCAGCAGCTTCGACCAATCGGGATCGCCGGTGAAGAGATCGGCGTCCCACCAGACGTCGCCCGCCTCCAGCGCCTCGCGCTCGGTGTCGGACATCGCCGGCAGCACGCCGCGCGCCCAGGAGAAGATCGGCATTGTCAGGGTGTCGCGGCGGAAGCTCATGGCTGACCTCATGCATCGGCGCGGTTATCGGGCATTTTAGCGGAAACTGGCTGGCGGATGTGAAGACTTCGCCTGCGACATTGACGCGGCCGGACGGCCCCGGACCATAACGGCCGGGGTCCGGGGGCGGTTCCGGGAGGGGCAATGGGGGTAGAATGTCATTCCGGGGCACGCGAAGCGTGAGCCCGGAATCCATCGTGCGGCAGCGTCGGTGGATGAATGGATTCCGGGCTCGACGCTACGCGTCGCCCCGGAATGACGGCGGGTTAGAGTTTGGCCCGGCCTAATCCGGCCGCACCATCTCGAACATGTTTTCCGGTTTGATCTCGAAGTAATCGCCGCGGCGGCCGGCGCGGACGATCGGGCGGGCGGCGGCGGTCTGGTAGACGCCGTCCTTGATCATGGCCTTGTCGATGTGCACGGCGACGACCTCCCCTAACGTCAGCCAGGCGTCAGCCTCTTTGCCATCGGCGCCCTTGAGGCGGACGATGTCCGACACCTTGCATTCGAAGGCGACCGGGCTTTCGCCGACGCGCGGCACGTTGACGAGCTTGCCGGGCACGGCGGTGAGCCCCGCAAGCTTGAACTCGTCGACCTCGGGCGCGACATGCGCGGCGGTCGCGTTCATGTGCTTGGCGAGGTCCATCGTGGTGAGATTCCAGACGAACTCGCGGGTCTGCTCCATGTTCGACACCGTGTCCTTCCAGTTGGTGGAGGAGAAGCCGATGATCGGCGGCACGTAGCAGAAGGCGTTGAAGAAGCTGTAGGGCGCGAGGTTGACGTGGCCCTTGCTATCGCGAGAGGAGATCCAGCCGATCGGCCGCGGCGCGATGATGGCGTTGAAGGGATCGTGCTTGAGGCCGTGGCCCTTGGAGGGCTCGTAGAAATAAAGGTCTTTGTCGGTCACGCGGGTGCTTCTCCAATGCCCGTCATTCCGGGGCGATGCGGCAGGACCGCAAAGCGCGGCCTGGAGCATCGAACCCGGAATCTCGAGATTCCGGGTTCGGTCCTACGGACCGCCCCGGAATGACGGCAAGGACGTTATAGGAGAAACCTGCCGCCTCGTCAGTGGCGCGGCGACAGACCCGCGATGACGAAATCGATCATCTGGTCGATGGTCGGGCCCGGCTTGGTGGCGCACTGGGCGATCATCTGGGGGTGGAAGAACCGCATCATCGCAGTGCAGGCGCACAGCGAGGCCAGCTGGAGGTCGGGAGCCTCGAACTCCCCGGAGGCGACGCCTTGCGCGATCATCTGGCCGACCACGCCGGCGATACACTCCATATGGTTGACGCAGACCTGCCAATCCTCCTGCATCGCGATCTCGACCATCTCGTGCAGCTTGTTGTCGCCGACATAGCGCTCGCTGTTCATGCGATGGATGGTGGTGAGCAGCTCGCGGAAGCGCTCCGGCACCGGGCCGGGCCTTGCCACGATCCTCTGCGCCTCGAGCTCGACCTCGCCCATGAGCGAGCGGGCCACCGCCTGATGGATCGCCTTCTTCGATTCGAAGAAGCGATACACGTTGGCGGGGCTCATCCTGAGCTCCTTGGCGATGTCGCCGACCGTGGTCTTCTGGTAGCCGATCTGGCGGAACAGCCGCTCGGCCACCTCGAGGATACGATCCCGGGTGTCGCCTTCGATATGTTCCGAAATAAGGGCCATCAGTCAGGACTCATCGATCAGCATTTCATCTCACTTATTCAGCCGCTTCAGCAAGCGGAATTGCCGGATGTTCATCGCTGCCATGCTGCGGCGCGGCAGGCTGCTCGGGGTTACCCGCCTCGTCCAGGCTCTTCCTGAACCACAGCGCATAGAGGCCCGGCAGGTACAAGAGGGTGAGGAAGGTCGCGACGAACAGGCCGCCCATGATGGTGATCGCCATCGGCCCCCAGAACGCCGAGCGCGACAGCGGGATCATGGCGAGGATGGCGGCGAGCGCCGTCAGAACCACCGGACGGGCGCGGCGGACGGTGGCCTCCACGATCGCCTCGCGCCGGGTCAGGCCGTGGGAGACGTCGGTCTCGATCTGGTCGACCAGGATGACCGTGTTGCGCATGATCATGCCGGCGAGCGCGATCAGGCCGAGCAGCGCCACGAAGCCGAACGGGGCGTTGGCGACGTTGAGGCCGAGCGAGGCGCCGACGATGCCGAGAGGCGCGGTCAGGAACACCAGGATCAGGCGCGAGAAGCTCTGCAGCTGGATCATCAGCAGCGTCAGCATCACCATGACCATCACCGGGAAGAGGATGAAGATCGAGGCGTTGCCCTTGGCGGATTCCTCGAACGCGCCGCCCGCCTCGATGCGGTAAGCCGGCTCGAGGTGGTCCTTGATCGCCTTCAGCTTCGGCGTGATCTGGTTGGTGACATCAGGGGCCTGCACGCCGTCGACGACGTCGGAGCGCACGGTGATCGCCATGTCGCGGTTGCGCCGCCACATGATCGGCTCCTCGTGGGCGTACTCGATCTTGGCGATCTGCTGCAGCGGCACGGCCACGCCATTGCGCGAGGTGATGGTGAGATCGCCGACGCCGCCGAGGTCGAGCCGCTCGGACGGGACCGCACGGGCGACCACGGCGACCTTCTCGATGCCGTCGCGCACGGTGGTGACCTGCGAGCCCGAGATCAGCATCGCGAGCGCCTGTGAGACGTCCTGCGGCGTCAGGCCCATGGCACGGGCGCGATCCTGATCGACGACGAGCTTGAGGTAAGGCGATTGCTCGTTCCAGTCGAGTTGGACGTCCTTGACGCTCTTGTTCTGCCGCATGACGTCGCGGACCTGGTAGGCGATCTCGCGCACCGTGTTGGCGTCGGGCCCGATCACGCGGAACTGGACGGGGAAGCCGACCGGAGGGCCGAAGTTGAAGCGGTCGACGCGCACCCTCGCCTCGGACAGGAAGCCCTCGGCAGCCGCGTTCTCGATCTTGGCCTTGATGCGCTCGCGCGCCTCGACCCCCTTGGCGACGATGACGATCTCGGCAAAGGCCTCGTTCGGCAGCTGCGGATTGAGGCCGAGCCAGAAGCGCGGCGAGCCCTGGCCGACATAGGACGTATAGGTCTCGATGTCCTTGTCGTCCTTCAGCAGCGTTTCGGCCTTCTTCACCGCTTTTTCGGTGACGTTGAAGGCGGTGCCCTCGGGCAGGCGCAGCTGGAGGAACAGCTCGGGCCGCTCCGACAGCGGGAAGAATTGCTGCTGGACCTGGCCGAACCCGACGATCGAGGCGATGAAGACGCCGACGGTCGCGGCCACCACGGTGATGCGGTGGTTGACGCACCATTGCACGATGGCGCGCAGGCCGCGATACATGCGGGTCTCGTAGACCGCATGCGGATCGTGATTCTGGTGCACCTTGATGTTGGGCAGCAGCATGACGCCGATATAGGGCGTGAAGATCACCGCCACGAACCAGGAGGCGACCAGCGCGATCGCCACGATCCAGAAGATGCTGCCGGCATATTCGCCGACCGCGGAATTGGCAAAGCCGATGGGGAGGAAGCCAGCGGCCGTGACCAGCGTTCCCGTGAGCATCGGAAACGCAGTGGATTCCCAGGCAAAGGACGCCGCACGCATGCGGTCCCAGCCCTGCTCCATCTTCACCACCATCATCTCGACCGC
>Ga0209758_1000454_pt1 | contig 68307 bp, 62 predicted proteins | sample AraplaMF_Col_mMF_FD_184258 | JGI IMG/M metagenome (GOLD analysis project Ga0209758, IMG submission 184258) | Arabidopsis root microbial communities from the University of North Carolina, USA - plate scrape MF_Col_mMF (SPAdes) (version 2) | ecosystem: Host-associated > Plants > Roots > Endosphere... | reverse complement strand
GCACATGGCGATCGGCAGACCAATCGACGTCCGATGGATCGCCGGCTTCTTCCAGGTCGGGATCAATCACCTCCGGCTCGCCGTCGTAGACGGCTTCCGGAAGGAGGCCAATCGCGGCTTTGAGCCTCGCTTCGAGATCCTCGTTCTCACGCGGCAGGCACGTATAGGCCTCGCCGAAGGGACCGGACGCGAGGGCGTGTGCGCCGAGCACGAAATCCGGGCGCTGCGCGAGCCATCGGTTCACGCGGATCGCGCTCTCGTCTTCCGCCGCCGGCCGCACCTCATCGATGTCGAGCCACGACAGGTCGCCTTCCGCGTCGCCGACCTTGCGCTTGCGGAAGAACAGGATGTCGACGACGACGTCGGTGCCGGCGCTGGCGCGGAAGCTGCCCTCGGGCAGGCGAATGGCTGCAATCAGGTCGGCCGACTTCGCGATGTACTCACGCGCCGAGCCGTCAGCCTTGTCCATCGTGCCGGTGCTCGTGACGAAGGCGGCGAGGGCACCAGGCTTCAGGAGGTCGATTGCCCTGGCGATGAAATAGTCGTGCAGCCGCAGGCCCATCGACCTGTACGCGCGATCCGAGCGCACGGTCCGGTCCGAGAACGGCGGGTTGCCGACGGCGAGATCGAAGCTCGCCGGCAGCTCGGCGCGCGCGAAATCGCCGGTGACGATCCGCGCCCGCGGCTGCAGCAGCCGGGCGATGCGTGCGGTCACGGGGTCGAGCTCGACGCCCGTGACGTGGGAGGTCTCGCGTAGTTTCTCCGGCATCAGCGCCGGAAACAGCCCGGTCCCGATGCCGGGCTCGAGCAGGCGGCCGCCGCGCCAGCCGAGGCGCTGCAGGCCTGACCAGATCGCGCGGACAATGAACTCAGGCGTGAAGTGGGCGTACTGGGTGCACCGTGCAAGCGAGGCGTAGCCGGCGTCGTCGACCGCGTCCTCGAGGTCGACGCCGATCTCCTCCCAGCCCGTCGCGAACCCGGATTCGCCCGGCCGGCGGAAGACGCCGTTGGCGAGCTCGGAGGCGCCGAAGCCCGTGAAGCGCATCAACTGCCGCTGCTCGGCCGGCGAGGCCGGCCGCTGCTCCGCCTCGATCTGCGCGGCCAGCCGAATGGCCGCGACGCTGTCGCAGGCGCGCTGTTTCCAGCCCTTTGCCAAGCCGCGGTCGCCGGCGAGGTGGAAGTTGTCACCGCGCTTTACGGCATTTGGCTCGCGAGCCCGCGCGGGCGCGGCGAGCGCCGGCGCTGCGGGGACCGGGGCCGACGGCGGTCGGTCGCCGTTGTGGTCGTCTCCATCCAAGTCGGCGGCAAAGGCGGTGACGCCAAGACCGAGACCCGACGAGAGGGCTGTGTTGCCGAAGAGGTCGATCGTGAAGGGGTCGTCCTGAGCCATTGGAAATGTCCTTCTGCTGGGCGCGTACGACCGCGCGCGCGAGCGGACTGCGGCGGACGGCACGGCATTGCTTGGGTTGAGGGGAGGGCCGGCGAGAGGCCGGGTGCCGAATTGCGAAGCCCGGCGCGGGGCCGGGCTGTTCGCAGGTCGGGGAGGGCGAGCGGCCCAGCTAGGCCGCGACTGCCTCCGGCAGGTGGCGGAGCTGGACCGGCAGTTTCGCTGCGATCTCCGCTTCGGTGACTTCGTCCAGCAGCTTCAGCGCGGTGCCATGCCGGCCTGCGTAAACGAGCACGGTGCGGTGGCCGCGCACGGCGGCGGGCCAGCGCTCGCCGGCGTAGCCGCGGTAGTCGTCGTGCGTGCTCGACCAGATGTGCTCGAGCCGCTCTACGCGCGTCATTGCGCGGACAGGACGAGACTCGCGCTCGATGATCGTGGCCTTCATCCGCTCCGGCGACGCTCTGTCTGACAAGTCGCAGTAGCCGTGGAACCAGCGCGTCTGCCCGTCAATCGACAGTGACAGGAAAACGCTTGTCACGCTTGCCGTCATGAATTCGCGCATCGCGAACATATCGGGGCGCATCCACAGCGGCGGCAGGAGTTCGAGCATATAATCATACTCGGACTCCGCGATCTCGAACCACTCGCCGGCAAAGAGATGCCGTGCGTCCCCCTCGGCCATGGCCGGATTGCCGCGGTGGCGGTTGAACATGCGGTGCATCTCGGCGCGCGTCGCGACGCCTTCGAAGACTTTGCGGATGGTGGAAGAGGTGTGCATTGTGGCGGCTCCTTTCGGCCTGGCTGGACAGAAGCGCGAGCGATCAGCCTGACCTCTTCGTCACTTCAGTCCTTCATCACACCTCCTCGCCGGCCGCATCGAAGGTCCGGCGGGTCAAGGGCCGCGGAACGCGGGCGAAGCGTCACCCTTGACGCGCTGGCCGGTCATGCGGCAGCGGTTTGCCCTCTTCTTTGTCCCTCTTTATTCGGACGTCCCTGTCGCATCGCTCTAGTGCAAGCCACCCTGCCAGCGATCGTGCGGGAGCCTTGACGCCGCGCCACCCGGGAGGTCCGCGCGTCGGGCGGGCTCCGCCGTCGACTTGCTCAGCCGTTCTCGAGTCTCTTCGCCGGCCCCGTCAGATCTTCATTCCAGTCCCCCGCGCACGGTCGCGATCGCGCATACTGCGCGCTTGCTTCCGCGGCGATGGCACGAACGCGATCAGCGTAGACATCACCCTGCCGATTGTTGTCGGTCGCCGCCACAAGCCGGGCGTTGGGGCGCTTGGCCAAGCTGCGGATCGCTTCACCGGTCGCTGGCGACCAGCCGCCTCCGGTACTGACATAGAGGGTATCGGAGCGGTGGTTCTCGATCGCGGCAAGGCTCATGGCATCGATGGCCGCCTCAGTAATGCAAATCCGCTCTGACCTGGCCGGTCCGAAGCGAAACAGCTCCTTGGCGCCGTCACTGGCAAAGCCGCGCCATGCCGCCCCACGCTCCTCCCAGCCCGTGAGCGCTCCAGCTGAATCGTTATGTGCCGCCCACATGCTGCCCCTTGGCCCCTCACGCAAACGATCGCATGCGACCGCCTGCTTCACGATGACGGCCGGCAGCCCGCGTTCATCGGTGAGATAGCGCCAGACCCGCGAGCCGGGGCGCGGCTTGACCCGATGTCCCCACCGATCAGCAATAGATCCAGGCGCCTTCAGCCTTGTCGGATGCTGCCACGCCGGTTTGCTGGGGACGAAGCCAATCGTTTCCGCAACACGGTCGCATGCGTCAAGGAAACCGACAGATCCAAGATGTTCGGCGAGCGAAAATACGTCCCCTTTCGCTGGGGACAACGGGTCGAACCAGCCGCGGCCTTCGTGGATGACGATGATGATATCGCTGTCGCGGCGATACTTGATCGCGCGTCGAGTGCTTTCCTTGACGTCGACCTTCCAGCCGTCTTTTTCCAGCAGGGCAGCGCAGCCGACCTTTTGGCGCAGCTCTTCGATTTCTCTCTTGTCCATTTGTCTGCACCGGTCTCGCGCAAGCGAGTCCGCCCCTTTCTTTCTGTTGATCTCTCTCGCTCCCAGCTTTGCGGAGCATCCCCGACCGGCCGCGAAGCCTGCCGACTGCAAGGGCGCGCTGACCAGCAGTCAGTCGTCGCATCGTCAGTCGCGGCGAAGCCTCCCTTGCAGCCGGCATGGCGCCAGCGGCAGCCGGTCACCCGGCTCAATGAGCCGGGCTCCAGGGGTCGTACTCATGGTTATGCTCACATCCGCATAACCATGATTATGATCCATGGGAGATTATGGACAGCTAAGGCTGTCGTCCGGGACAAATCCTTGATGTGCCGAGCCTATCGTTCGGCGCATCTTCGATTGAACTGCACATAATCCGAGGGCCTGCTCGAACTCCCAACAACGGAGATTGAGCATGCCCACATCCCCACGCCGTCAGCTCAGGACCGAAGATCCGGACAATGTTCTCTGGCCCATCATGGGCCATTATACGGACTACCTCGCTCGCGCCCGCTACGGAGCTAAGCGTCGCCGTCGATATACCGCCTGTGCTCTTCATTTCGGCGACTGGTTGCACAGTGAAGGCGCTGGACCAAGCGACATCGACGAGGCTCGGATCGGCCGCTTCCTCACCGGCCACCTGGCGACCTGCTCATGCGAGTCCCCGGTCCCGCGTGGCCTCATCCTCAACAGGGCGGCGATTAACAATTTGCTGCGCGTTCTGCGCATGCATTGCGTTGTCGCGTCTCCGGCGCCCAATGCCATCGAGGCGGAGCTCACCCGGTTCGACGCTAAAATGAACGAGATCTGGGGACTGACGCAGGGCACGCGCGATCACCGCCGCCGCATCATTCGGCGCCTGCTCCGGGGGCAGTTTAGCACACGACCGATCGATCTGAGCTTTATCACGCCCAATGCCGTTCGCGCCTTCGTCCTTGGCGACGCCGGCTGGAGCACCAGCACGATCCGTGTCATGGGTGGGGCAGTCCGCTGCTATCTCCGTTATCGCGCACTGCTCGGCGACGACGTTGCTCATCTCCTCAAAGCGGTGCCGCGCCCCGCATTCTGGCGGGATGCTGAGCTCCCGGAGGCCCTGTCTGCCGCCGATGTCGAGCAGCTGTTCTCGGCGTTTGACCGGCCTTGTCCGTCGCGCCGACGAGGCTACGCCATCGTGCGCTGCCTGGCCGATCTCGGCTTGCGTTCGAGCGAGGTCATCCGACTAACCCTTGATGACATTGACTGGGAGGAAGGCATCGTAAGGGTGCCTGCCGGCAAGGCTCGGCGGTCCGACGTACTCCCGCTCTCGCCCGCGACCGGCGAAGCGATCGTCGATTATATCCTCCACGAGCGGCCGGCGACCGCCCAACGAGAAGTGTTCGTCCGCCACGTCGCGCCGCTCGGCGATCCGGTTGGTAGACGTGTCGTGCAGAAGACGCTTTACGCCGCCTATGCCCGGCTGGGCTGGGACCGGAGTCGCGTTCACATCCTCCGCCACACGCTCGCAAGCCGGCTGGTCAACAACGGGGTGCCCATGAAGCAGATCGCCGACGTTCTGCGCCACCGTAGCATCGTCACCTCCGCAGCCTATGCGCGGGTTGATATCGCGCGACTATCGGCCGTCGCGCTACCTTGGCCGGGAGCAACCGTATGAGCGCCCCCGCCACGATGCTCGCGCGCGCCGAGGCCTACCTCGCCGAGCGCCGCCGGCTCGGATTCGTGCTGGACCGGTCGGGGAGCTTAACGCAGGCCTTCGCCCGCTTCGTCGACGCAAGCGGCCACGAAGGTCCGCTTACGTCCGCTATTGTGCTGCGCTGGGCGAGGGAGCAGGCGATACATGCCGATCCCTTCACTTGGGCGCAGCGACTCAACGTACTCCGGCCATTCGCGCGTCACCTGGCTGACGCCGAACCGGGAACCACGTTCCCCGAAGGCTCACCCTTCGGGCGTTCGAAGCGCCGCATCGCACCTCACATCTTCACACAGGCCGAGGTGGACGCAATCATCGCAGCCGCGCGTGCTCTTCCGCGTGTGTTCGGTGCCGGCTCGTCCATGCTTCCGACGCTTCTTGGCCTGCTTGCCGCGACGGGTTTGCGCATCTCCGAGGCGTTGAGCCTTCGGTGTGGCAGTCTCGATGAGGCTGCAACACGGATCACGGTGAAGCACTCCAAGTTCGAGAGGACACGCATGGTTCCGTTGCACCCGACCGCGACAGCAGCTTTGCGAGATTACTTGCGCACGCGAGCGAGGCTCGGCCCGACCGACCATTCCGCGCCGTTCTTCCTCGACGAGCGCAGCGGTCACGCTCTGGGGTACCGGGCCGTGCGCCGCGCGTGGCTCCGACTGACGACTGACGTCGGCATCGTGCCGCGCGGCGGCCATCGGTTCATCCGTATACACGATCTACGACACACCTTTATCTGCCGAAGGCTGATGCTCTGGCAGACCGACGGTGCAGACATCGACAATGCAATGTTGGCGCTCTCGACCTACGTCGGCCACGTCAATCTCGGCGACACCTACTGGTACTTGCAGGCTGTGCCCGAGCTCATGGCGCTCGCTGGAGACCGCTTCGAGGCACTCTTACCGCAGTCCGGGGAGGCGCGTCATGACTGACATGATCCCCTCGTTCCCGATGCTCCTCCAGCGCTTCTTCGTCGACCATCTACGTCAGCAGCGCGCAGTCAGTCCCAGCACGGTCGCGGCTTACCGCGACACGTTCAAGCTGCTGCTCGCGTTCGCGGAGAAGGCGATCGGCAAAGCGCCGACCGACCTCGCCCTCGCCGACCTGAACGCGACGCTGGTCCTCGCCTTCCTCGATCACCTGGAGCGCGAGCGGAAGAACAGCGTACGGAGCCGTAACGCGCGCCTGTCGGCGATCCGCACGTTCTTGAAGTATGCGGCCCACGAAGATCTGACCGTGCTTGCGGTCATTGAGCGCAGCCTTGCCGTCCCGCAGAAGCGTCACGACAAGCCTGTACTCGGTTTCCTGTCCCGGACTGAAATGGACGCGATCATCGTGACGCCGGACTGTGCAACATGGGCTGGGCGGCGCGATCAGGCCCTGTTTACGTTCCTTTACAACACCGGCGCCAGGATCTCCGAGGCGATCAACCTCCGGGCCGGCGACGTGGTGCTGGATGTCTCGCCAGTCGCTCATCTCCACGGCAAGGGGAGAAAGCGACGGAGCGTCCCACTCTGGAAGGCGACGGCCGCTACACTTCGGCAGTGGCGTCGCCATCTGCAAGACGCCGGCCCACAGGGGTATCTGTTCCCAAGCAGAGCAGGCGGCCGGCTATCGCGGTCCAGCGCGACTCAGCGGCTCGCACTGGCAGTCGCGCAGGCAGCGCGCCAGATCCCAGCGCTGGCTGAACGGGCGATCTCGCCACACACGATCCGACATACGACGGCGATGCACCTGTTACAGTCGGGCGTGGATATCACCGTCATCGCGCTGTGGCTCGGACACGAGGATCCGAGCACGACGCACATCTACTTGGAGGCAGATCTCGCCATGAAGGAGGCCGCTTTGAGTCGGCTCCAGCCAATCACGGCTGCACCGGCCCGGTATCAACCACCGGACCAACTTATGGCCTTCCTCCAATCGCTGTGATTATGCGCAGCCCGGCTCCGAGCCGGACTGCGCTATCCCAGGCATTCTTAGTCGGAGCTGTCCATAATCTCCCATGGATCATAATCATGAACGATGGCGTCCTGATCGCCGTCGTACTCGCTGGAGACCATCACGCCGAATTCGTCATCGGCCTGGAAAAGAATGACCGGCACCATGAGCGTGCGGGCCAGATCGAAGGCGTGGTTCTGAGCGAGTGTGAGATTGTGCGACATTGAAGGCTCCCGTCTTGCGGCGGGGACCATCCCCGCTCGACAGGCGCCGACGTGTTCGGGGGCGGCTGCGGTCACCTCGAGAGGCGAAGCCGAAGAGGTCGCACGCTTGCGTAGCGAACCCCTTGCGGGTTGATCGTGGAAGGCCGCACCAGAACCAAGGAAAGCCCATTCGAGAGCGGGGTTGGTCCTTCACCGGAAGCATGGTCTGCCAAAAACGCACATATTTGGTCCTGCGGATAACCAAGCGGAGGCCGCTTTGCGAATTGTCTCATTCAATGCACTCAAGGTCGTCGGCATCGCGCGCAGGATAAAGTCCCCGTCCGAGTACGTGTGCTTCCGATCGGATCAGCAGATGTTCTTGAGATTCGGGCCGTTTGCGCCAGGGATGGCAGCCCGCAAGGGGGAAGACCCGCTTGCGGGGCTTCAGCGCAGCCAACAGCCCGGCCCGCAGGGCGACGCCCAATTCTCCGCTCGATGATTCGGCGAAGACATGGCTACGATGGACGCGAGCAGCCATCCGTATCTAGCTGAATACATGCTAACGAAGCGCGCCGAGCCCTCACTTGATGAGGCCGCTGCACCTCCTTGGCACGCTCACTCGGGTTGGCCGCCGATCTTGAGCCATGCTTGCCGACCCTGTCGGCTAGTCCAGGCTTTACGGGAGCAATCCCTGCCGAAACGCAAGCGCCACAGCGTGTGGAAGGGTGAGTGCGGCAAGATTTCGCCTGGCATTGTCCAGATGAAACTTCACCCCCCGCGGCGAAACCCCGAGAAGGTCCGCAATATCTTGCATCGTCTTGCCATCAGAGATCCACGCGAGACACTGCCGTTCGCGCTGAGTGAGCGGGCTTCCTATCCCGCCTGATGACGTGCGTCCGACCTTGGCACTCACGTGCGCATGGAAGTTGAGACCCACGGTTTCGAGCATGTCGTGTGAGGTCTCGATGAAACGATCGAGGCCAAGGCTGCGGTCGTCCACCGCGAGCGTGAACGCCGCGAACTGATTTTGGCTTGCGGGAATGCGAACCGTCAGGCCGGTCCTGATCTTGAAGCTGAGCGCATCGTCAAATAGACGGCGTTCTTTCGGCGATCTTGCGCTTCGTGCCTCACGTCCATCCCACAGGAACATCCGGCTGGTGTTTCGCGGCTCCTGAAGAACGGGATCGATGTTGTCGTATCCTTCGCGAAAATAGTGGCTTGTCCAACTCTTCGGATAGGACGATATCAGGCTAAGGCCATTCGCGCGGTGGCCAAAATAGGCAAACCAGCGGAAACCCAATGCATGGGCGGTTCGTTCCGCGACACGCCGAAAATCATCTTCCGAATGGGCAGAATGGAGACAATCGACAAATTCATCGCATGCTCGTTTGACACCTTTCATTGCGCCCCTTTTTTTGAACTGTTCTGGTTCCAAAGCGAACGACGCGCCTGATTCGCGCGTTGCGTGTGGGCGTGTATTGCGAGGTTGCGGCAGCTTTGCGGCAAGAACGATTCCAAAACGCCCTGTCAGAACTGACAGCGCAACGCCGTGACCGCGCCTGCTCTCTTGATCTCGAAGCTGTGATTCGTAAGCGAGAGGTTAAGAATGAAGGTCATCGTGCGCACGCGTATGGCGCTCCTGCGCGACTCCGAACTCACGATGGGAATGCACCGTCTGCGAGGGCGGGTGTTCAAGGAGCGGCTCGACTGGGACGTCTCTGTCGCGGACGGATTGGAGATCGATCAGTACGACGCACTCAAGCCGACTTATCTTTTGGTGATCGAGCGGCGCGAGGTTGTCGGTTGTGTTCGCCTGCTGCCCACCATGGGTCGCAACATGTTGGCCGATACGTTCCCGGTGTTGCTGGATGGCCACGCGGCGCCCAGAGCAGCCAGGATCTGGGAGAGCTCGCGCTTTTGCGTTGATACCCAAAACGTCGCGGCGACAGCCAAGAACGGCTTGCGGGAAGCAACGTACCTGCTCTTTGCGGCAATGATTGAATGGGCCCAGCAGCGCGACCTTCACGCCATCGCGACGGTCACTGATCTGCGCATGGAGCGCATCCTGCGTCGAGCCGGATGGCATCTCGATCGCCTCGGTACACCTCATCAGATCGGGGTGACTAAAGCGGTCGCAGGACTGCTGCCGGTTACCGAAGAAGCTCTCGGGGCAATCCGAGCAGCCGGGAAGATTTCGAAGCCGGCGATTGAGGCTCCGTCAAGCACGGCGCTCGCGGCATAACGTCGAGCGCTCCCCAGCACTTCCCAACAGCAAAAGGCTTTCTGCAATGGATCCAGCTGCATTCGCAGCTCTGGTCGAACAGTGCGCTCCGACGCCTGACCTGGTGCGGCCGCTGACGGCGATTGTGCGGCAGGCGAGCTCGTTCGAGCCGCTGCTGATCACAGTTCAGGCGCGCAAACCGGTTCTGATTCAGGCAAGTGACCTTGACGAAGCGATTCAGCTCGCGACTGAGGCCATCGCCACCGGCCAGCCGGTCCGGACCGGTCTCGCTCAGCTTGACGCCGAGGAAACCAAGCAAGCCGGGTTGACGGCGACCACGACTTTTGACGCCTGCAAGCACATCGCCGGCCTTGGCAGATTGTTCGAGGCACGATTGCAAGCAGCAAAAGCGAACGCCTCGGGCCGCCCTCAGGCGATTGCCAGCGTTGTCGCGAGCTTCGCGATTACGGCTCCCGCCACACCGCCCGAAGCCCGTATCCGACCGACGGCCTCTCGCAGTGCCGACATTTCCACCGGCGACACACCATCAACCAACACGCCAGCTGCCCCCGCCAGAGAGCGTCCAAAGTGGGATGTCTATCGCTCGGGCCTCGGCACGTCAGCCTTCGTCTATGAACGATGAGGACCTCTTTGTCTCAATTCAACACCGCGGTCCGGGCTGGTCCGGCTGCACTGCCAATCGGAGCCGAGTCATGACTTCTCCTCTTAAACACTCCGCTGCCCTTCTTTGCATAGCAGCCGTCCTCAGCATTGCCTTGGTTGAACCCGCTTTGGCGCAGACCGCAAACATCGAAGGCGTGTTGCAGAACATCGTCAACATGCTGACCGGCAACGTCGCGCGCCTGCTGGCGACGCTTGCCGTCATCATCGTCGGCATCGCCTGGATGTTCGGCTATCTCGATCTGCGCAAGGCCGCTTATGTCGTGCTCGGCGTCGCCATCACGTTCGGCGCCTCCGAGGTGGTCTCGACCCTGACCGGGGGTCGTTGATGATTGAGGCCACGCGTCTCACGGAGGATACCTTATTCCTCGCCTGCACGCGTCCGGCCATGATTGCCGGCGTTACCATGGAAGCCATGGCGCTCAACGTGATGTTTTCCTGCATCCTCTTCCTGGTCGCCGGGAGCATCATCTACGGCCTCGTCGCGATTCCGATCCATGGTCTTTGCCGCATCATCTGTCGGCACGACCCCAACATGTTCCGGATTCTGCTCGCCTGGATCGAAACCCGAGGGCGCACGCGCAACGCCTCCTTCTGGGGCGGGTCGTCCTGCACGCCCCTCAATCTCGTTCGGCGATATCGAGCACGAGACCTTGGCTATGCGTAACGCGGCGCTCAAAACCCGGGAGATTGGGCCTGAAGTCTACCTCCCGTTCGGCAGACATGTCACAGATACCGTGATCAGTCTCACGACCCGGGCATTGGTCACGGTGATCCGGCTCGACGGCACCTCGTTCGAGACCGCTGAGACGGCGGATCTGAACGATCTTCACGCCAAGCTGAACCTCACCCTGCGCAATGTTGCGGATCCGCGGCTGGCACTGTGGAGCCATCTGGTGCGTCGGCGGACATCGGACTACCCGGATGGCGCGTTCCGATCAACATTTGCCGCCTCGCTCGACGCGCAATATCGCGACCGGCTCCGCAAGGCAGCGCTATTTCGCAATGATCTCTATCTGACGCTGGTTTGGCATCCCGGTCGCGCCCCCGCCGACGCGGCAGCTGCCTTCTTCAAACGGCTGGGCCGGAGCGCTGCTGCTTCTCTCGAGGTCGACGGCGACGCCTTGAAGCGACTGAACGATGCCGGCCGCGATATGGTCGCGGCATTGGAGCGCTACGGCGCCCATGCGCTCGGATTGGCCGAACGCGACGGCCTCGTATTCTCAGAACCAATGGAACTGCTCCACGCCGTCGCCTCCGGCGAGTGGATGCCAATGCCGTTGCCGCAAGGGCCGATCGGCCCCGCACTCTACTCGAACCGCGTCATCTTCGGCCGTGAAGCCATCGAAATCCGCAGCGCGGGTGGGTCGCGGTTCGCTGGCATGTTTGGGCTTAAGGAATATCCGGCGTCCACGAGGCCTGGCCTGTTGAACGCGCTGCTTTCAGTACCTTTCGAGGTGATCCTCACGCAATCCTTGGCATTTTTGTCGAAAGCCGACGCCAAGACTGTCCTGACGCGCAAGCAGAACCAGCTGGTCTCGGCTCAGGATCCGGCGTCCTCGCAGGTCGATGAGCTCTCTGACGCGCTCGACGATCTCGAATCCAACAGGTTCGTGCTTGGAGATCACCACCTGTCGCTGCTGATCTACGCCGAGACGCCTTCGCAGCTAAAGGATCACATGAGCGTGGCGCGGCGCGCATTGGCCGACGCCGGCGCCGTGGTGGCGCGCGAGGATCTCGGCCTTGAAGCGGCCTATTGGGCGCAGCTTCCTGGGCTGTTCAAATATCGGGCACGAACCGGGGCGATCAGTTCGCGCAACTTCGCGGCATTCTCCCCGTTCCACACTTATCCGACCGGAAAGCCAGACGGCAACCAATGGGGATCAGCGGTTGCGATCCTCAAAACCGCGTCCGGCTCGCCCTTCTATTTCTCCTTCCATCACGGCGACCTCGGCAACACCTTCATCTGCGGCCCCTCCGGCTCCGGCAAGACCGTCGTACAGAACTTCCTGCTGTCGCAAGCCGAACGGCTCGGCGCCAGTTACGTCTTCTTCGACAAGGACCGCGGCGCTGAGATCTTCGTCCGCGCCGCCGGCGGCACCTATCTCACGCTGCACAACGGCATTGCGACCGGCTGCGCGCCGCTCAAGGCGCTAGAGCTGACGCCAGCCAATCTTTCCTTCCTGGGTGAACTTGTCCGGAAGCTCGTCACGCCAGAAAACCGTCCGCTGACCGTGACCGAGGAGGAGCGGATCGACTCCGGCTTGCGAGCGCTTGGTCACCTGCAGCAGGCGGAGCGCTCGTTCGGGGCGCTGCGGGCTTTTCTCGGCCAGCAGGATCGCGAGGGAATCGGCGCACGGTTGGAACGATGGTGCCGGGGCGCTCCTTTCGGCTGGGTGCTTGATGGCGAGCAGGATGCCATCGGGCTGGGGGCCCGGTTCATGGGCTTCGACATGACCGATCTGCTCGATCACCCGACGGTGCGCACGCCCCTGATGATGTACCTGTTCCACCGGGTCGAACGCCTGATCGACGGCCGCCGCCTAATCATCGACATCGACGAGTTCTGGAAGGCGCTGGGCGACGAGGCATTTCGGGATCTCGCCAACAACAAGCTGAAAACCATCCGCAAGCAGAACGGCGTCATGGTGTTCGGCACGCAATCGCCACGCGACGCGCTGGCCTCTCCGATCGCCCACACCATTGTCGAGCAATGCCCCACACAAATCTTTCTGCCAAATGCGCGGGGAACGCGCTCGGACTATGTCGACGGATTCCATCTCACCGACACGGAATTCCGCCTGATCAAAGAGGAGCTCACGTCCGAAAGCCGGCGGTTCCTGGTCAAGCAGGGCCACAATTCGGTGGTGGCGGAGCTTGATCTCGGCGGTTTCGACGATGCGCTCGCCGTGTTGTCTGGACGAACCGAAACGGTCGAACTGCTCGACCGCATTCGGGCAGAGGTTGGCGACGATCCGGCCCGATGGCTGCCGGTATTTCACGCGGAGCGGAGGGACGTTCGATGATGGTTCAGCGTATCCCGGCGATCTTCACCTGCGTGTCTATCGTGGCCCTCCTGATGGCATTTCCCGCAGGAGCGGAGATTGTGTTCGATCCCAGCGTCTATGCGCGGCAATTCGAGCAACTGACGGAGCTGAAGAAGCAGGTCGATACCCTGACGTCGCAGCTCAAGGTGGCGCAGGATCAACTGAACCAGGCCAAGCAGCTGTATGACAGTTTCAACAAGCGGACCAACGCCAACGACATCGGCGCGCTGCTCAACACGCCCCAGTTCCGGAAAGTCCTGCCCCAACAGTTCTCTGACATCGAACGTCTCGTGGCGGGGCAGGGTGGCGGTAACTTCGCCGACGCGATGAACCAGTACCTTTCGCAGAACCGCGCCTATGCCGGCAACAGCGGCAATTCGTATTACCAAAGCGAGCTCGACCGGATCGCACGGCAGACCGGCGCCAAGCACTCCATGGGCCAGGCGGTCTACGACACAGCCTCGCAGCGTATCGATGCGCTCGAAGAACTAAGAACCCGCATCAGCTCGGCGACCGACGTCAAGGAGACTCTCGATCTTTCGGCGCGGCTGCAGGCCGAACAGGCGCTGCTGCAGAACGATGTGCTCCGGATGCAGGGTCTTGCGATGATCCAGCAGGCCCGCACCGACATGGACGGCCAGCGGGAGCGCGAGAAGCGGCACCAATTGGTCGACGAAATGAAGGCGGCGCTGCAATGACAATGAAGTCATCTATTCTGGCGATCGTTGTTGCGGCTGCTCTTACCGGCTGCAACGATTCCGAGAACGGTCAGCAGACGAAGACCGTCAGCTGGTTCTTTGATCATCGGGATGAACTTCAAGCAACGCTCAAGGCGTGCCGCGATAACCCAGGCGAACGCGGGAACACGCCCGACTGCATCAACGCCAACGAAGCTCGCAAGAAGATCACCGTCCAAGAGATGAAAGACGCCCTGAAGTAAGGATCGCTGCGATGGCCATGAACGTCTTTGACAGTTTTCTGAAGGAGTTCGAGCAGCCGATCACGACATTCGTGTCGACCTCGGTATCGAATCTTGCTTCCTACATTGACGGCCCGCTCCGCACGGCCGTAATGCTCTATGTCGTCCTCTACGGTTTTGCGGTGATGCGGGGCGCAATCTCCGAACCCGTCATGGAGTTTGCCTGGCGGGCGATGCGGATTGTGGTCGTGGTTATGCTCGCGACCAATTCAAGCGCGTTCCAACAATACGTCACAGGCCTGTTCTTTGATTCCTTGCCGAGGGAGATCGGCAATGCGTTGGCAGGCTCAGGACTGAACACTAATTCAGGAGCACCTTTCGATCAGCTTCTGTCCAAGGGAATCGACGTCGCCAATAAGATCTACGATCAAGCAGGAATAACCGACGTGGCTCCGGCACTGATTGCCGCCATTCTCCTGATCTTTGTCGCCGTTGGCTCCTTCTTGCAGTTTGCCATCCTGCTCTATGCCAAAGTTGGTCTGGGCGTCGTGATCGCGCTTGGGCCGCTCTTCATTGCGCTTGGACTATTTGAGGCCACGCGCCCGTTCACGGAGGCCTGGCTTCGGCAGGTCGCGAATTTCGTGATCTTGCTGGTGCTGGTGGTCGCTCTGGTCGGGTTGATGTTAACGACCGTCACCGGCTTCATCGACAGGTTTGCGGCAAACGCAGGCACAGCCGGCGAGATGGTGGTAGCCGCGGTCGCCATCAGCGCGGTGCTCGGCCTGTCCGGTTACATCTCGCTTCAATTGCCGGTCATCGCAGGTGGTCTCGCCGGGGGTGGCGCTTCGCTTGCTAGCCGGCTGGTCACCAGCCCAATGATTGCCAACGCGACGGCCGCAGCCGGTGGCGCTTATGCCGGCGCGCGCTGGTCGGCCGGCCGCGGTCTCGCCGCACTACGAGCGAGCCGGCAAGGCGGCAGTATGCGGCGCACTCGATCCACGGGAACCAAGGCCGCGTAAGCATTAATCGTCGGCAAAAGACGAGAAAGACAGACAGGGGCATCAGAACGATGTGGCGTCGACTATTGATCATCTGCGTCATCGGATTTCAGCTTGGCGGCTGCGCGATCTGGTCAAAGGGACCGCCGTCATGCGATGGCCAAGCTCGGCGGCCACTCAATCGTTCGCTGTGGGATTGGGAGACTGGTACGCCAATAGCCACGCCGGAGCCGCCGGTCCCGCCGTCCGCGCCGGCACCAGTCATCCGCAAAGGCGAGACCAGCCCGGCTGCGCCTTCCACGAAACTCGCTGCACCAGACCGCGAGGCCGCCATCGCAGCCTCCTACCGCGCTTGCGGCAAGGAGGCCTGAGATGGTCGGACACGACGAGCTGAAGGCCTATTTCGACAATGCGCGTCGATGGGAACAGGATCTGCTGCTATCGGCCCATCGCTCGCGGCGAACGGCATGGGTGATTGCCGCGGCTGCCTGCGCGTTGGCGGTGGCCTCGGTTGGCGCGGTCGCAGCACTTGCGCCGCTGAAGACGGTCGAGCCGTTCGTCATCCGGGTCGATAGTTCCACCGGCATTGTGGATACCGTCTCCGCCCTCGCTTCGACGCCGGCGCGCTATGATGAAGCCGTCACCAAGTATTTTCTCGGCCGCTACGTCCGCGCGCGCGAAGGCTACAGCTATCCGGAAGCCGAAACCAACTTCCGCACCATTTCGCTACTCTCGGGGCAGGGCGAGCAGGCGCGGTTCGCGGCCTGGTACCGGGGCTCCAATCCCGAAAGCCCGCAAGTCGTTCAGGGCCGTTTCGGGGTCGCCACGGTGCGGATCAAGGCTATCTCGCTCCTGGCCGACAATGTCGCCTCGGTGCGGTTCATGAAGGAGAGCCGCAAGGGCGAGGAAACCCGCATCACCCACTGGGTCTCCACCCTGACATTCTCATATGCCAACGCGCCAATGTCCTCCGCCGACCGTCTCATTAACCCCCTCGGCTTTCTAGTTTCGGAATATCGCGCCGATCCGGAGGTCGTGCCATGAAATCCTTCGTTCTCTTGATGACCTTTGCCCTGGGATTCGCGGGGCCGGTGCTGGCGCTACAACAGCCGTCACCGGGCCAACACGACGCCCGCGTGCGCACAGTGACCTATGATCCGGCCAACGTGGTCCGGGTCAACGGTGTGATTCGGGCATCGACCCAGGTGTTGTTCGCCGATGATGAGGAGGTCGCGCATGTCGCCATTGGCGATGCGATTGCATGGGAGGTCGCACCGGCAGGTTCGATCCTGTTCCTCAAGCCGCGGGAAAGACATCCGCCAACCAACCTGCAGGTCGTCACCACGCGCCCCGATGGCCGCAAGCGCTCGTATCAGTTCGAGCTGTCGATCGCCGAGGCGCCGCTTGCGGACAGCTACTTCGTCGTCCGCTTTGTTTATCCCGGCGACGAGATGGAACGCCGGCGCGCTGAGGCGGCCGCCCGCGGCGCCGAGCGGGAAGGCGCGCTGATCGACCAGACTTTCGATCTGCATCATGCCTACGGCGCCCGCAACTGGCGTTTTTCAGCACAGGGCTCGATCGACCTGGAGCCCGAAGCCGTTTTCGACGACGGCAAGGAGACTACGTTCCGCTTTGCAGGCAATCGCGAGATCCCCGCGATCTATCTGATCAACTCCGACGGCTCGGAAAGCCTGGTGCCCAAGGATGTCCGCGGCGAGCTCGTGGTCGTTCATGCCACCGCTCGAGAGTTTCGGCTGCGCAAAGGCGACACCGTGCTCTGCATTTTCAACGAAGCGTTCGATCCGGTGGGGATTAACCCGGGCACCAATACCACAAGCCCCTCGGTCGAGCGGCGGGCGAAGAAATCACCACCAACCCCAAGGCCACGATAGGCGAGGGCGATATGACCGAACATCACGATGAGACGATCGCCGGCGACCGTGGCATTACGCCTGTGGGAGGAGGGGACAATGCTCGAGCGACGATGCTCAAACGCGGCTTCGGCGCGCTGGCGCTCACCGCCTTTGCCGCTCTAATCATCTGGGGGACCTGGAAAGGCGACAAGCCGGTCAGCGATTCCGCCCGCAAACTGGTCATCCGCCAGGCGGCGGCTTTCGAGCCCATCCCGGAAGCGCCGGCCGCACCAATCACCACGGCCTCAGTTGGACCCACCCCAGTCGCGGCCACGCCAGCCGCCCCCGCGCCCGCCTCCGACCAGCTTCTGGAGAGCGCCCGCCGCGCGCCAGTGTTGGCCTATAATCGACCGAGTTCTGCGGGACGCGCTCCGCACGACAGTGTGACCGGGAGTGTCATCACCGATGCCTATGGATTTGGCCGGGGAGAGCCGCGCAACGACCTTGCCGACAAGCTGAAACCCACGCCGATCGAGGGCGTGCGCGCAGCGCGGCTTCCCAACCGCAATCTGCTCATCACCCAGGGCACCTCGATCCCGTGCGTGCTGGAGACGGCGATGTCCTCGGACGTGGCGGGTTTCGTCTCCTGCGTCGTCGTGCGCGACGTGATGTCGGACTCGGGCAACGTGGTGTTGATGGAAAAGGGCACGCAAGTGGTCGGTGAATATCGCGGCAATGTGCGGCGCGGTTCAAAACGCCTATTCGTGCTATGGACCCGCGCCAAGACGCCGACCGGCGTGATCGCGGCACTGGCGTCGCCAGCCACCGACGCACTAGGCCGTGCTGGCTTCGACGGCGACATCGACACTCACTTCTTTGAACGGTTCGGTTCGGCGCTCCTGCTGTCGATTGTCAATGATGCCTCCTCGATCGGGCGTCAGCAGCTCCAGGACAGCTCTATCCAAATCAACAACACCACCGGCGCCACCAACACAGCTGCTGCAATCGCCGTCGAGCAGTCGATCAACATTCCACCGACGCTGAACAAAAACCAGGGCGAACTGGTCAATATCTTTGTCGCCCGCGATGTCGATTTCTCCTCCGTCTATCAATTGCGACGGGTCGAGACTCGCACGCAGATTTTGGACCGCACCATCCCCGGGGGCCTCGCGGCTCCAGCCGTGGTGACAAAGTGAGCGCCATACACTCTATCGAACGGGATGGCAGCCGCCTCGTGCTGGCGCGTTATCTCGAGCCATTGGCTCCATTTCTGGCAGATAAGTCCCTGACCGAAATCGTCGTCAACCGCCCCGGCGAGATTTTTGTGGAAGGTCCCGGCGGCTGGACCAAACACGAAGCGCCAGCTCTGACGCATGCCTACCTCTCACACCTGGCGACTGCAGCCGCCGGTCACACCCGCCAGGACATCGGCCCGGAGCATCCCGTGGTGTCAACCACCCTGATCGGCGAGGAGCGCTGCCAGATAGTTGTCCCGCCGGCTGTGCCAGCCGGCACGGTCAGCCTCACAATCCGCAAACCGTCGGCCTTGACGATGACTCTGGACGCCTTCGCGCGGGCAAAACTGTTCGACGAAGTCCGTGTCACCAATGACCAACTCACTTCCGATGAGGATCGGCTTCTGGCCCTGAAAGACGCCGGCGCCTGGCGCGACTTCCTTCAGCTTGCCGTCGAAACTCGCCGCAACATCATCGTTTCCGGGGCGACCGGTTCGGGAAAGACGACACTTTCCAAGGCGCTGATCGCGGCGATCCCAGAGCAAGAGCGGCTCATCACCATTGAGGACACCGTCGAGCTTGTCGTCCCGCACCAGAATTGCGTGCGGCTACTCTATGCCAAGGACGGGCAGGGCGTTGCCAAAATCGGACCGCGCGAACTGCTCGAGTCCTGCCTGCGAATGCGGCCGGATCGTATTCTTCTGCAGGAGCTTCGCGACGGGACGGCGTTCTTTTATCTGCGGAACGTGAACTCGGGCCATCCAGGATCGATCACGACGGTTCATGCCGACAGCGCCCGGCTCGCCTTCGAGCAGCTGACCTTGTTGGTCAAGGAAAGTGCGGAAGGCCGCGACCTGCATCGCGACGACATCCGCTCGCTGCTGCTGCTTCTCGTCGACGTCGTCATCCAGATACAGAAGCGGGACGGTCGCTACCGCATTTCAGAAATCTACTATGATCCCATTCGCAAACGCGACCAGATCAGTTAGGGCCGCGCAGGGCCTAGCAGTCGCGCTCGCCGGCTGCGGGGTGTTCCTGCTGGTCGCCTCGAACGTGCTGCTGCTCGGGCTCCGGCTTCACGATGGCGGGCTGCATTGGTCGGAGATAGCGACGGGCTGGCCGCGTTACGGCGCTGACCCGCGTTTCGACCGCTGGCTGACCCTTTCGACCCTCGCCGGCGTGGTTGTGATCTTTGGCCTGGCCGGTGCGATCTTCCGGCAGCGTCCTCTCCCGCTTCACGGCCGCGCTCGCTTCGCGTCCGAGCGCGACATCAAGGCGGCTGGCCTGCGATCCAAAGAGGGCGTGCTGCTCGGCCGCAAGGACGGAGCGCTGCTCTGCTTCGGCGGATCGGAACACGTCATGGTCTACGCTCCAACGCGCGCCGGCAAGGGGGTCGGCTACGTCATTCCGAACCTGCTCAATTGGCCAGATTCAGTCGTGGTGCTGGATGTGAAGAAGGAGAACTGGGATCGCTCAGCGGGATTTCGGGCGGCCCACGGGCAGGAGATCTACCTGTTCGACCCGCTCGACGAGAATGGTCGCACCGCGCGCTACAATCCGCTGGGCTATGTGCGCAGCGATCCAGCGGATCTCTATGACGATCTGCAGCGCATCTCTGTCATGCTGTTTCCGGCCGAAAGCCGCGGCGATCCCTTTTGGTTCGAGGCCGCTCGTTCGGCCTTTGTCGCGATCGGCGGCTATGTCGCGGAAACGCCTGGCTTGCCATTGACGATCGGTGAGATCCTGCACCAGCTGTCTGCAGCACCCGACCTCAAGGCACATTTTGAGAAACTCATTGCCGCTCGCAAGTCCGGCCCTTCGCCACTGTCGCGGCACTGCACCACGGCCTTGAACGATTTTCTCGCAGCCTCCGAAAACACCATGAACTCGGTGCGTAAGACCGTGACCGCGAGGCTTGGCCTTTGGCTCAACCCTCGCATAGACGCCGCGACCACAACCAATGATTTCGACCTGCGGCAGCTGCGGCAAAAACCGATGTCGATCTATCTCGGCGTAACGCCTGACAATCTCGATCGCATGGCGCCGCTTCTGAACTTGTTCTTTCAGCAGGTGGTCGATCTCAATACCCGCGAGTTGCCGGAACAAAATCCCAAACTCAATCGCAAAGTGCTGCTGTTGCTCGATGAATTTCCGGCGCTGGGCAATGTCAACGTGCTTGCGAAATCGGTGGCGTTCATCGCCGGTTACGGCATCCGTCTGCTGACCGTGGTCCAGAGTCCGGCCCAGCTGCGCGCTATCTACGGAATTGACGCGGCTCGCAACTTCATGACCAACCATGCTGTCGAGGTCGTCTTTGCTCCAAAGGAGCAAGATGTCGCAAACGAGCTTTCCGAGCGCATCGGCTACGATACCGTGAAAGCGCGGAGCCGCAGCGGACCGAGAGGGCTGGCGATGCGCTCGACCAGCGAGACCGTTTCCGAGCATCGTCGCGCCTTGATGCTGCCGCAAGAACTGAAGCTTCTTCCAAGATCCAAGGCCTTCATCCTCGGCACGGGTCTTCCGCCGGTTATCGCTGACAAGATCGTCTATTACGAAGACAAGGCTTTTCTATCCCGTCTGCTGCCGGCGCCTATCCGGACGCTGCCGAGGGGCCCCTCGACCGCACTGCTAGACGCCGAGATCAAGGAGCTTCGCTCCGAGGTCGCCGAGCTCCGCGCGGTATTTCGGTCTCGCCCGTTGACTGACGAAGAGGTGGCCGACCCCTCCACAATTCCAACCAACGCCTCTTTCGATTTTGGGGATGTGGAAGTGGATCTTGAAGGGTTGTCTGAGGACGACCTGAAAGCCTGGGTCCTGAACTACATCGACGCGCAAGCCGTCCCGCCGGCGCGACGGTCCAACCGCAAGCAGAACGGACGACAGCATGAACGACACGCGTGACCACAGCGGCGGTTTCAGCCTGGAGCGGCAACGTCGCGCGGGGCGCGTTTCCGCCAGAGACAAGGCACGCGACGAGTCCATAGCAACAGCCCCCAACAGGCCTTCATCCGTGGAGATCAGCGAAGTTGCGTTTCCGGACCGCATCCGTCGGAAATATTACGTGGTGGCCAGTGAATCCCAAAAGGATGGATCCGATCGCGAAGCGCGGCTCTATGCAGATGAGCGGAAAGAGTACCTCGCGTTCAAGGCCACTGACGATCGCCTGGTCACACGCATAGCTGCCGCAGAAGTGATCCGGGACATGGTCAGCGTGGCACAACATCGCCAGTGGGAGGCACTTCACGTCCGTGGTTCTGTCGAGTTCCGACGCGAGGCCTGGCTCGAGGCTAGCGCGCGCGGGATGGATGTGAAAGGCTATGAGCCAAGCGAGCTTGATCGCCAGGCGCTCGCTGACCGACGAGTCGCATGGGATCGAGCCCAGGCCCGGACCAACGATGAAGAGGCTCGCTCGGCCTCCGACAGGCCACCGCAGGCGGACAGGCTCGATTACGACAAGGGCGTTTCCGGACGTCTAATGGAGGTCGGTTTTGGGCCCTACCGCAACCGCCCCGACGCCGAGCCGTCAACCTATGTGGCCATCGAACTGGACGATGGCCGGCGACATCAGGTGTGGGGTGTCGGTGTTGTAGCGGACGTCGCAGATAGTGGCGCCAGGCCCGGCGACCGCATCTCTCTGCGAAAAGATAACGTCGTACCCGTCATCAGGGCGATCAAGTCCATAGACGCCGCCACTGGAATCGCTGGCATTGAACAGCGCCAGATGTGGCGCAACATGTGGAGTGTGACGGTGGAGGCTCGCCGTGCAGACCGACCGGCGGCCGCGCATGATTCCGACCTGCTCGCGGCCCAATCCCAGATCGCCGTCATCAACAAGCTTGTCGAACGCGCTCTGCCGAATGATGAGAATGCTCGCCAGAAGATTATGGCTTTCGCCAAGGAGCGCATCGCCCAGCATATGGTAAACGGACATTCGTTTTCACGGGCAACAGTCATGGAACCGGTTCGAGATCGTCATCCATTGGAAGGAGATAAGGAGATCCGAATAGCTCAGGCTGGTGAACGCGCTAAAATGCGTGAGCGTGAGCGCTGAATGCACAAGGTCAATCAAGGGCCGCACTGGGCTTTGGGAAAGTAAACCCTCCGGTGGAAGACAATCCAAGCGTCGCGACAATGCAAAGCAGCGGAACGAGATAGAATTGCAGGTGACGACACGTAGACGTCGGGTCAGCACCTCTAAAGCAGCTGACTCTTAATCAGCGGGTCCCAGGTTCGAGCCCTGGTGCGCCCACCAAGCCTTTCAATCGCTTGGAAGGTTTTTTGCCTTAGAATAGACCTTTCGGTTGGCGCTTGATCGATCCTCTCTGCGGCGGAGACCAAATCACACGCCCACTTTGGCTCTGTCCTTCCATGTACGTTTGCATCATGAGAAGCGCGAACGCCGCTTGGTACAGGCGGACCGAATAAGCGAGCAAAACCGATGTCCTAGAGATATGCCAATCGCGGACCCCTAGTCCCCCGCTCGTCGCTGCGCCGCCTGCAGCGGCTCTCTCATATTCCCGCCGACAATCCTCGTAGCGTGACCGTTTCCCGAGGGCCGCACCTTCTGCGAGCTTTGGGCTTGCCGCCGGTTGGCGTTCTTAGCCATCTGATGACGACGAGGGCACCCACCAAGGGTGGCGAGTTGACGTCCTTTCACATCCACAGATGAGGAACTCAATGATGCGTGCCAATCGCCTGATCGACATGCCAGCGGTTTGCGGTTAAAGGCCTTTCGGATGAGCCATGAATTCAGCGATAATGTCTGCTGGCGGTTGGATGTAGTCGGAGACACGGCTCACCCCCTGACCTGTCAGGCGCTGGAGCTTCACTGCGAGTTCCGCCATCTTGATGGCGATCGGAATGCCGTTGATGACTGGGGCGCCTTCAACAATGTGTTCGCGTATCGCTGAAAACAACAGCATCGGAATTCCCCCGCCGGGGATCAACACGTCGCATCCGCCGGTGACCAGCGGCTTGGCTTGCTCGGCAAAAAGCCGAGCCACTTCGTCGGCAAGGATCTGCGATTCGTAGGCCTTCAATATCTGGCCTGGTTCGAACTGCAGGGCGTGTACTCCCGTGACGCGCCGCTCAAGGCCGTATTTTGCAATCTGATGGTGAAACCAGGGGATATAGCGCGTATTGATCGTGATGATGCCTATACGCTGGCCTAGCTGGCAACTGTAGAGCATTGACGCTTCGCCAAGCGCGACGACCGGGATATTCACCACCGATCTCGCCTCATATAATCCAGCGTCCTGGAAATGCCCGATAACAAAGGCGTCGTAACCTTCGCGCTCGGCGCGGACCGCATTGCAGATCACCTCGCGTGCGCAACGCATTTCCACGATCGAATGCGCGTAGGAATCGTGCGGAGTTATTCCCTTTATATCAACCTCGGTTCCCGGATCGACGATCGATTTGATATACTGGCCGAGGCGATCCCAATATGTCTTGCCGTTCTCATAATCGACGTAGCTTTGATACCAGATTCGCATTAAATCCCTCCCGATGTGAGCACGACTCTACGGTTTGTAGAAGCCGCTTTTCACGGCCTTTCGGTAATCGACCCTCGTCGGTGTGATCTTGCTCGCGCTGAGGAAGTCGGCGATCGCGTCATAGCTCTTCATGTCGTCGGGATGGAAATCGCGCATTTTGCAATCGACCTGCTTAAGGAAGGCCAAGGTCTGCGAAACGGGAATCTTCACTTCGGCCTGCGTTGCGTTGGCGCCGCGCTGGGGGTCGGCGTTGATAATCTCGCACGCTGCGGCAAGAGCCTTGAGTATCTTTTCGGCTTCATCTGTATGCCCAGCTAGCCAGCTATCGGAGCTTGCGACCCAAAAGTTGTAAACGTAACCGACGTCGCTACTGGTCGCGAGCACCTTGCCTCCATTTGCGACGGCCATGGTTGGAAATGGCTCGAACAGCCAGAAGCCATCGATGTCGCCTCGCGCAAGTAGGGCAGGCATTTCGGGAGGACCGGCCCGAACTTGTTTTACGGCTACCGGATCCAGGTTGAATTTCTTCATGGTGAGACCAGTGAGATATTCCATGGCGCCGCCCGGAACCACCCCAATGGACTTCATCTTGCTGGGATCGTCGATGCCGGCGCGAGACGCTAATTTGAGAAAGCGTCCTGACTCCGCGACTACGCCGAGAGCGACGATGTCGCTCCGCGCCATTCGTATGATTGTCGTTGGCTCTGCTGCGGCCGAAACCACCACTTGCTTCGCAACCAGCGCATCCATACCCTCGCCACCCTGCGCGAACTGCACGAATTTGACGTCTAGTCCAAACTTCTCGAAGAGCTTTTCCTGTTTTGCGGTGTAGAAAGCGACATAGCCCGGATCGATGCCGACACCGATAGGAATGGTCTCCGCGCCCGCCGCGCTCGACCATCCTATCGCCGCGGCAGCAATGATTCCCGCTAGCGATGACGCGAACGAGCATGAGCGGCGTGAAAGAATCTGCGGCATGTTGTTCACCCGTTTCGTTGTCGTACCCAGCTTCAAAAACGCGACACTTTCCACCGTTCGACCGGCCCAATTTCGCTTGTGACGTATGCTCAATGCCGAGCGTCGCCTCCTCAAATCGTGATGGCGTATCGCTTCAGCAGCCTCACGGCAGCGAAGCGCAAAAACCGGTCGCAGATATAACCGAGCAGACCCAAGATTATGATGCCGACGAAAACCCATTCGGTGCGGGCGTAGTTGCGCGACATCCAGATCAAAGCGCCAAGGCCCTCCTGGGCGGCAACAATTTCCGCTGAAACGATCGTCAAGAACGAGTTGCCCATGGCTAACCGGGCCCCGGTAACCATGAAGGGGACCGTCGAGGGGACAATGACGGTGAGCAACGTTCTCACAGGGCCAGCGCCAAGCGAAGCTGCCGCCCGCAATCGGATCTCGCTGACCGCCTGAACGCCGGCGATCATGTTGATGATGATAGTGAAGACTGTCGTGTAGAAGATTAGCGCGATTTTGGAACTCTCGCCGGGGCCAAGCCAAATAACCGCCAGCGTGACGAAGGCGATCGGTGGAATGAACCTGAAGAATTCGATGTAGGGGTCGAGCAGCCGCCGCACCAGGCGAAAGTGCCCCATCAGGATGCCGACCGGTATGCCGACGATCAGACCGCAACCCCACCCGAGACTGATCCTTCCGAGCGACGCAATGATCGCCTGTATCAGTGTGCCGTCCCGCCACAGTTCGATCGACGACTGGAGCGTCGACATCGGTGAGGGCAGGAACAGCGGCGGCAATCTCATGCTGAGCAATTGCCAGATCAGGATGCCCGCCAGCACCGACACGATGCCCAGCAGTGGTCGCCCCCGACCGACGCCGAGGCGAAGTGATCGGCGGGGCCGGGTGGTGCGCACGCGTTGTCCCCTCGTTACCGTTGGTTCGGACACGGTCATGCTGTCACTTCCTCCAGACCTTGCTGACGGAGTACCTTGTTCACCTCGGCGCCAATATCGTTACGCAGCTCGCGATAAAGCTCCGAGGCGGCCGTTTCCGCCGGGTCTCGGGGGTGCGGCAGGTCGACGGGAGCGATGGTCTTGAGCCGGGCGCCGGGGCCCGTGGTCATGGTGACGACCCGATCGGCCAGCAGCAATGACTCGCCGATATCGTGAGTGACGAAAATGATGGTTGCTTTGGTCGCCCGCCAGATGCGGTCAAGCTCACGTTGCATCACTTCGCGCGTCTGCGCATCCAGTGCCCCGAAAGGCTCGTCCATCAAAATGACCGACGGTTCGTTCACCAGCACGCGCGCGATCTGCAATCTCTGTCGCATGCCGCCCGACAATTCGGTTGGGAAACGTGCTCCGGCATGGCCGAGGCCAACCAGATCAAGGTAGTGCCGCGCCATCTCCTCTCGCGCGGACTTGGCGACGCCGCGAATGCGCGGACCGTATTCGACATTCTGTTGTGCTGTGAGCCAGGGAAACAGCGCGTCTGAGTTTTGAAACACCACGCCACGATCGATTCCGGGGCTGCTTACCTGCTTCCCATTCACCCGAAGCGTGCCCGCGACCGGGATGAACCCGGCGATAGCATTTAACAACGTCGACTTTCCGCAGCCGCTCGGGCCTAACAAACATAGAAATTCGCCGGCCGGGATGATCAGGTCAATGTCGCTGACGATTCGCGTACCGTCGAGATCGATCGCGACGCGATCCAGCTCAATAGATGCACCTGCTGTCACGTCGAGACCCTCCTAAACTTTAGGGCGCCCGGCTTCAGTCGTGAAGCTTTCTTGTCCGTCGACGTTCCGGGACAACGTCAACTACGAAAAATATGTCATGACATACAAACTCTGTAAAGTGCTTCGTTATGCACCACGAGAGTTGCGTGATAGCGCGATACATGTAATAACATATTTCCGTTATGCTCCTTTTTCCGCAGATGAGGAGCGATCCTGTGGTATGCAGTCGGTCGGGGATTTAAGTGGAGCGCTCCTTTTCCAAAGAGATTAAGGTCCTCTCAAAAGGCGAGGGCGAAGTGTTTGAGGGTGAGGGGATCCTGGCGATCACCAAGGCGCTCCTGCAGTCCGGGGTTAGCTATGTCGGGGGCTATCAGGGGTCGCCAATATCTCACCTGGTGGACGTGCTGTCCGATGCGCGGCCGCTGCTTGAAGAGTTGGGGGTATATTTCGAACTGTCTGCTAATGAGGCAGCAGCGGCGGCCATGCTTGGCGCTTCGATCAACTATCCGATGCGCGGCGCGGCGGTCTGGAAATCTACCGTAGGGACGAATGTCGCTTCCGATGCCTTGGCTAATCTCGCATCAGCGGGTGTCGTCGGCGGCGCGGTCATCATCGCTGGTGAGGACTACGGCGAAGGCGCGAGCATCATCCAGGAGCGTGCTCACGCCTACGCGATGAAATCGTCCATTTGGCTGATGGATCCACGCCCCGAACTCCCTCGTATGGTTGAGATGATCGAGCGCGCCTTTGAGCTGTCGGAGGCGTCCAACACGCCGGTCATGACGGAATTTCGCATTCGGGCATGTCATGTTCACGGCTCCTTTGTCTGCAAGGACAACCGAAGGCCGGTCGTGTCGACGCGCGACAAGATCACCAATCCGGAATGGAGCTATGATCGACTTTGCCAAGCGCCAGCGACATTTCTCCAGGAGCGGCTCAAGGTCGAGCAGCGCCTGCCGGCAGCTATCAACTTCATTCGGACCCATAGACTGAATGAGGTTTTTGACGGCCTTCGCGAGGACATCGGGATCATAGTGCAGGGCGGGCTGTACAATACTTTGCTGCGCGCGCTGCAGCGGCTAGATCTCGCCGACACGTTCGGTGCAGCCGAGATTCCGATCCTGGCGCTCAACGTCACCTATCCTTTGGTACCGGACGAGGTGGCAGCGTTTTGTGCCGGCAAGCTTGCCGTGCTTGTCGTCGAGGAGGGTTTCCCGGAGTTCCTTGAGGACGCCATCGGCAGCGTGCTGCGTCACGCCGATTTTCCGACGATGTTGATCGGAAAGAAGGTCTTCCCACGCGCCGGCGAATATACGATAGCCGTCATGATTAAGGCGATCGGCGCGTTCCTGGAGGGATTGGTCTTGCCGGGCATCGATCTGCTTCAGATCGGTGCCATGTCGACAGCAATCGACGCGCTGCCTGCCCGCGCTCAAGGGCTGCTCGGCACAGCAATTCCAAAGCGCCCACCGGGATTTTGCATCGGCTGTCCGGAGCGGCCGATCTTCAGCGCGGTCAAGCTGATCGAAAGGGAATTCGGGAAGATCCACATGGCGGCTGACATCGGATGTCACAGTTTCTCGGTTCTACCGCCATTTAATTTGGGCAACAGTATTCTTGGTTACGGCATGAGTCTCGCCAGCGCCTCGGCGGTCGCTCCGATGTTTGGCAAGCGCGTCATCAGCATGGTGGGGGACGGGGGCTTCTGGCACAACGGCTTGACGTCCGGCGTGACGGCAGCTGTCACCAACAAGCAGGATTCGATCCTCGTCATCGCCAACAACGGGTATGCCTCTGCGACCGGTCAGCAGTGGCTGCCTTCGTCCCGCATCGGCGGCCGTGTGCGCGTCACTATCGAGGGTGCGCTGCGGGCAATGGGCGTCGGCTGGATACGGACAATCCGAAGCTACAGCGTCGGCGGCTTGATGAAAGGCCTGCGTACGGCGATGTCGACCAGGGAAGGGGGGCTGAAGGTCATCGTCGCCGAGGGCGAATGTCAACTCGCGCGCCAGCGAAGGATCAAGCCGCAAATTGCGAAGGATCTTGCCGACGGCAAGCGTACCATTCGTACCCGGTTTGGCGTGGATGAGGATGTCTGTACCGGTGATCATTCCTGCATCAGGTTGTCGGGCTGCCCGTCACTGACGGTCAAGGATACGGCGGATCCGCTGCGACAGGACCCGGTGGCTCACGTGAACAACGACTGCGTCGGCTGCGGCAATTGCGGCGAGGTTGCCGACGCCGCGGCGCTCTGCCCATCATTCTATCAAGTGGATGTGGTGCAGAACCCCCGGGCCGTGGATCGGCTGATTGCCAGAGCGCGCAATTGGATCATCGGCGCACTGCAGCGCGCAGTATCGCCATCTAAACCTGTGGTGTCCGTCGAATGAACCAGCGGCCAATTTCCATCTTGATCGGGGCGTTGGGCGGTGAAGGCGGGGGTGTCCTGAGCAACTGGCTGATCGCCGCGGCGACGGCTGCCGATCTGCCCGTCCAAGGCACCTCGGTGCCGGGCGTCGCGCAAAGAACCGGAGCGACAACCTATTACATCGAGATATTTCCGGTGACACGATCGGCGCTGGCTGGCCGGAAGCCCATCCTGTCACTGTTTCCCGGGATAGGCGATGTCGATCTGGTTGTTGCCTCGGAATTGCTTGAAGCCGCGCGCGCCGTCGAGAACGGCTTTGTGGCGCCCGAACGCACCGTATTGATTGCTGCAACGCACCGGATCTATTCGGTGCAGGAAAAAGTTGCGATGGCCGATGGCAGGGTCGACACCGCGACAATCTTGAAGGCGATCCGCGCCATGTCGCAGCGCGCGCTCTTGTTCGATCTGACCAACAGTGAAGCGCACCGGCGCCTGCCACTGAACGCGGTGCTGCTCGGCATCATTGCTGGCTCGCGCCTGCTGCCGATTGAGCAGGAGCACTATCGCGCGGCTATTCAAGCCGGCGGGATTGCCGTGAACGCGAATCTCGTGGGCTTTGCGGCGGGCTTCAAGATCGGCACCGAGGGGCCGGGCCCGGATATCCTGCCACATCCTGTCGATCGCCGCGGCCACGAATTGATTCCGACGCCAGACCTTGCGGGTCTGATGCACGAAGCGCACGAAGCGTTGCCGACGGCGCTCCTGCCGATTGTTCAGGCTGCACTTACGCGGCTCGTCGATTATCAGGATCTCGCCTACGCACGACGCTTTCTCGAGCGCCTGGTGTTTGTACATGGCTTGCCGCAAGCAACGCCCGCGTTGATCGAAGCTGTAGCACGGCACTTGGCGCTGTGGATGTCCTACGAGGACATTATCCGCGTCGGCCAGCTAAAAAGCGCTCCCGAACGCTATCAGCGAATCCGTGAGGAGGCTGATGTCAAACGCGGCGAACCGATCCGAGTTTTGGAATTCTTCAAGCCGGGCGTCGAAGAAGTCTGCGCTCTGCTGCCGGTCTGGGCAGGAGAGCGTCTTCACCGCTGGGCTGAGCGCCGCGACCTTCTACATCGACTGCATTTTTCGATGCATATTAACAGCACTTCAGTGTCGGGCTTCATTCGTCTTTGGTTGCTGGCGCGGCTACGCCGTTGGCGCCCGTACAGCTATCGCTGGTCAAAGGAACAGGCGCTCATCGAGCAGTGGCTCGACGCGGTATGCAATGCAGCCGCCATAGCCGATGATTTCGCCATCGAGGTGGCACTGTGTCCCAAGGTGTTGAAGGGCTACAGCGATACCCAGCGCCGGGGCCTCCAGAACTACCTCACCATCCTTCACCGGGTCATTCTCCCCGCCATTTCGGCGGGGCACAATGCGGCGATCAGCGTGCGTCGGGTGCGCGAGGCAGCGCTTGCCGATCCAGACGGCGACCAGCTGCAAGTGCGCCTTGAGGAAACTATGGCCTCGCGCGAGGCCGTCCGAGGTGTGCCAATCGCGCAGACGGCGGCGTTGGCAACGTCCAGATAGGCAGCGAGCATCATGTCTGATTTCTACTTCGATGACTTCATTCCCGGGCAAATCTTCGAGTCGTCGCCTATGACAGTGACGCGGGACCAGATCATCGACTTCGCCAAAGCGTTCGATCCCAATCCGTTTCACCACGACGAGCAGGCAGCGCAAGAAGCGGGTTACCCCACCATCATCGCTTCCGGCTTTCATACGCTAAGCCTCAGCTTTCGGCTGTTCTTCGACCTGAGCCTTTGGTCCAAAGCCATCCTGCCTTCGCCCGGGCTCATGGGGATCAAATTCATGCGACCGCTTTTTCCCGGTCAAAAAATTTGGATCCGGGCGGAGGTGCTGGAATTGATTCCTTCGATGTCAAAGCCCGATCAGGGGTTGTTGCGCTTTCGGCACGATACACTTGTCGATGGCAGCGAGGTGATTTTGACGGCAGAATGTCTGCATCGCCTGAGGCGGCGTGGCTAAATGTTGAAAGTTTCAGCCAGACCGCTATCAGGTGAGCGGATTACTCCAAGCCGGGGCAAAATCGTGCGCGCTCGCAATCAGGTCGAAAAGTCTGATCAACCCTCGTTGAATCCCGAAGAGTTCCTTCCCGCCTATTTCCACCACATTACCAATCTGCTCAGCACGCGGCTGCTCGAGCGGTTACGCATTTATGGCGTGACAGTGCCCCGCTGGCGCGTGCTCATGAATCTGATGGTCAACGATGGACGCACGATCGGCGAGCTGGTCGAACTCACGATCATCTCGCAACCCGTTCTGAGCAGAATCATAGACCAGATGGAACGCGATGGTCTTGTGATACGCAGTACCTCGGAACGGGACAGTCGGATCGTCGAAGTCTATCTGACCTCGCGCGGTCGCGCGCTTTACACGAAGATTGCACCGGTCGCGGCCCGACATGCGCAACTGACCGTCAAGTCACTGAGTCCGGCGCAACAAAAGGACTTGCTTGCCATGTTGCGCACGATAATTCGAGACCTGACCGAAGCGCCTTCGATCGAGGCGGAGGAAAAGGCCATTGCGGGACATATGCCGCGCCGTCGTACCTCTCGGCAAAAATCGTCGGCAGCTACCCCCCGGCGGAAAGCATGAGCTAATGTTCGGCGGCCGCAGAACACATCGCCAGAGCTATGACGGAGTTGTAGTCGCCGCTCCGGTAACAGTTCCATATGAGCGATACTCCATAAGGTCGGCGCAATGGTGGATAGGTCGTGCGCTTGCGGAGATTCTGGGCCGCTGCGGGTTGCGAAAAGCCGATGTCGATGGATTTTCGGTCGCCAGTTTCACGATGGGGCCAGATAGCGCGGCGGGATTGACGCAGCATTTCGGCATCAGCCCGCGTTGGCTTGACCAGACCCCGTTCGGTGGAGCGAGTGGCATCATCGCCCTGCGGCGCGCAGCGCGCGCAGTACAGTCAAAGGACGCGGATTTCGTCATTTGCATTGCCGGCGACACCAATTCCATCCATTCCTTCCGCCAGATGTTGCCCAAGTTCACCAGATTTACGCAGGACGCCGTTTATCCCTACGGGGGTGCCGGTCCGAACGGCAGCTTTGCAATGCTGACTGACCACTATATGCGACGCTTCGGCGCTCGCCGCGAGGACTTTGGCAAGCTGTGCATCGCTCAACGCGAGAACGCGCGACGGTTTCCGCACGCGTTGATCCGCAAGCCGCTTTCCATGGACGATTACCTGAGTGCCCGTCCTATCGCCTCTCCTCTGGCGCTGTTTGACTGCGTAATGCCCTGCGCCGGTGCCGAGGCGTTCGTAGTCACGCGCCATGACGTCGCTGCTTCGCTCAAGCTACCCGCTGCCCGGCTGCTTGCGACGATCGAGCGGCACAACGCCTTTACCGAAGATCCGATCCAGAGCCGCGGTGGTTGGGCGATGGATAGTGATGAACTCTGGGCGATGGCCGGCATCACCTCTGATGATGTGGATTTCGTCCAGACCTATGACGACTATCCGGTGATTTCGATGATGCAGTTCGAAGATTTCGGCTTCTGTGCGAAAGGCGAGGGACCGGATTTTGTTCGTCAGCACAGCTTCACGACGGACGGTTCGTTTCCGCACAACACGTCAGGCGGCCAGTTATCCGGTGGCCAGGCCGGCGCAGCAGGCGGCAGTCTTGGCCTGGTCGAGGCCATTCGCCAAGTCACCGGGCAGCCCATCGGCGCGACGGTCGCAGGGGCCCGCGTCGGGCTCGTGTCCGGTTTTGGCATGATCAACTACGACCGAGGCATCTCCTCAAGCGCTGCGATCTTGGCGGGGTTAGCAACATGACCCCACGCCTTCAAAAGCCTCGCCACAAAAGCCCGGTCGAGCGCACACAGCAATTGCCGCTACTTCCCTCCGGGCGTAGCCGGACCGCACAAGGCCTCACTGCGGCTGCGGCACGCGGTGAGTTCGCGCTCCAGGTCTGCAGGCAGTGTCACACGGTACAGTACCCGCCGCGCGACGTGTGTAGTGACTGTCCATCAATTGATCTCGTCTGGCAGCTCGTCGATGATCGCGGTACGCTTATCGCCGCAACTGACATTGCCATTAGCAATGAAGTGTATTTCCGCGAACGCGCGCCGTGGCGGACTGGAATCGTAACGATGGACTGCGGGCCTGCGGTTCTCGCTCATCTCCATCGTGAGTGCCGGCCTGAATGCCGGGTGAAATTGACCCTTAAACTCGACAGATTGGGGCAGGGCGTGATGGTGGCTTTGCCAATCGAGGACACCGTCAACATGGCTGATGATCCTTTGCTGCGCGAACATAGTTGCGATCCAAAGTTCCGCCGCATGTTAATCACCGATGGCGACAGCCCTGTTGCGCAAGCTCTTGCTGCGAAAGCCCTGCAAGCTGGCGCGGAACTGGTGCTCGTAGGCGTCGCCAACAACTGGCGTCCCTCCGCGGCCCGCGAGGCGCTGGGGACCATGGAAGGCGTCGAACTTGTCCCACTCGATGTGACCGACTACCGGTCGGTGGAAGATCTCGCGGACCAGATTGGCGCAAGGGTTGATATTCTCGTCAATACCGCCGAATACGTTCGCCCGGGCGGATCGTCGCATGGTCGAGACATGCAACGCATCCGCGAATCGATGGACGTAAACTATTTCGGCCTAGCGCGCCTGGCGCAGTGCTTCGGCCCCGCCATGCGCGGCCGCGCTGCGGATCGCGCCAACAGCGCTTGCGCCTGGGTCAATCTGCTATCGGTTTACGCGCTGGCCAACCTTGCCCCGTTCGGCACCTTCTCTGAATCCAAGGCTGCGGCATACTCCTTGTCGCACGCGCTACGCGGCGAAATGCAATCCCATGGCATTCGCGTCATCAACATCTTCCCGGGGCCTATCGACGACGAATGGCATCAGACTTTGCCCGCGCCGAAGGTGGCGCCGTCCGCTGTCGCCTCCGCAATCATCAAGGCACTGCAAGATGGTGTTGAGGACGTCTATGTCGGCGATATCGCCCGGGATCTGTTCGCCCGCTGGCGCGACGACCCAAAAGCCCTTGAGCGGGAAGGTGCCATGTGAACCCGACATCATCCAACTTGGCGAGATTTTGATGACCGATAGTCTCTCTCTTTTTGCGGCGGACATTCTGAGCGGCCGCATCCAGATCATCGACTTGACGCAGACCTTGTCGCCGGACTTTCCGACGATCGTCCTGCCGCCGGAAATGGGGCAGTGCGCGCCGTTCAGGCAGGAGGAGATATCGCGCTACGACAGCCGTGGGCCGGCCTGGTACTGGAACAACTTTACATGCGGCGAACACACCGGAACCCATTTCGATGCGCCGTGTCACTGGGTATCTGGCCGGGATCTGCCGAATAATGCCGTCGATACGATCGACGTCGCAAACTTCATCGCGCCGGCGATAGTTCTCGATTGCTCCGCAGAAACAGCGGCCGACGACGATTTTTTGCTCACGGTCGAATTTATGCAAGCTTGGGAGGCGCGCTACGGCCGGATCCCGAGCGGTTGCTGGGTCCTGATGCGAACTGATTGGTCAAAGCGGGATCCGGTGGCCTATGCCAATCTGCGTACCGACGGCGCGCATAATCCTGGCCCGACGCCTGAGGCGGTGAAGTGGCTCGTCGAAGAGCGCGACATCAAGGGCTTCGGCACTGAAACGATCGGCACCGACGCCGGGCAGGCTGCCCACTTCACGCCGCCTTATCCCGCGCATTTCTACATGCATGGCAAAGGCAGGTACGGCCTGCAATGCCTGACCAAGCTCGATCTGCTGCCTCCCACCGGGACTCTCATCGTCAGCGCTCCGCTCAAGATTCGAAACGGTTCAGGCAGCCCCTTGCGTGTTCTGGCGCTCGTTTCCGGCGCTCATACGAAGCCATGAGAATGGAGCTAGTGATGGAGACGATCGATGCCGTCGATGCTGGAGCGGCAGGCGCAGGTCTATGGCGATCGTTTGCTGTTTTCATGTGGCTCCGTTCAGTGGAGCTTTCGCGAGACCAGGGACGTCGCTGCGCGGACCGCCGGGCTTCTTGCGGCTGCGGGGGTACGCGCCGGCGATCGCGTCGCCTTGATCTGTGGCAATCGTGCCGAACTGATGCAGATCGTTCTGGGCTGCGCTTGGCTCGGTGCGGTCTCGGTACCGATCAATACGGCGTCACGGGGCTTTCAACTCCAGCACGTGCTCGGCAATTCCGGCGCGACGTTGCTGGTGATCGAAGGGACGCTCCGTGCGGCCGTCGAGAGCCTCGATCTCGCGCAGCTGCCGCTTCAACGGATATGGTGGATCAGCGACGAGCTGCCGGATCAAAGCTTGCCAGGGATTTCGGTCGAGAAATTCCCGGATACCAGCACCGGCGCAGGGCTGCCGTCAGCATCGGTGGCGATCGGAGATCTCTTCACCATTCTCTATACGTCGGGTACGACCGGCCTCTCGAAGGGCGTCTGCTGCCCGCATGGGCAATTCTTCTGGTGGGGCTTTTACACCGGTCGTCAACTTGGTGTGCGCGAAGGCGATATTCTGCAGACAACACTGCCTTTGTTCCACACCAACGCGCTCAACTGCTTCTTTCAAGCCTTGCTTTATGGCGGCACCCAGGTCGTCGAAAGCCGTTTCTCGGTCTCGAATTTCTGGGCGGCGCTTGCCGGGTCGGGGGCCACCGTTACCTATTTGTTGGGCGCCATGGTGCCTATGCTATTATCCCGGCCAGCCGGCGCTGAAGAGCGCAGGCATCAGGTCCGCGTTGCGCTCGCCCCCGGCGTTCCCGCGCATTTCCATGATGAATTCACCGAGCGCACGGGGATCATCCTGCTCGACGGCTTCGGCACGACTGAAAGCAACGCCGTCATTGGATCCACGGAGGAGACGCGCAGACCGGGCCGTATCGGCCCGCTCGCCGTGGGCTTTGGAGCCCGGGTCGTGGACGAGAACGACCAAGAAGTCCCCGATGGGACGGCTGGCGAGCTGCTGCTGCGCGCCCACGAACCTTTTGCTATGGCAACGGGCTATTTCGGGATGCCGGAAAAGACAGTCGAGGCCTGGCGTAATCTCTGGCTTCATACCGGTGATCGGGTCATTCGCGACGGCGACGGCTATTACCGCTTCATCGACCGCATGAAGGATGCCATTCGGCGTCGTGGCGAGAACATCTCGTCTTTCGAGGTTGAGCAGGTCCTGGTGTCACACCCAGCTGTCTCGATCGCGGCGGTGTTTCCCGTCTCGTCCGAGCTGGCCGAGGACGAAGTGATGGCTGCGATCATTCTCAATGACGGCGTGCAACTTGCCGAAGGGGAGCTGATAAGCTTTTGCGAAGGCAAGATGCCTTATTTCGCCGTACCGCGCTTCATCGAGTTCGTTGATAGCGTCCCGCGCACTGAAAATGGCAAGATCCAGAAGTACAAACTAAGAGAGCGCGGCCGCTCCACACGGACCTGGGACCGCGAAGCTGCGGGAATTAAACTCAAGCGATAAAGCAGCTGCCTGACACGGCTGCGACGGCGGACTTGTGTTTCATCGCGCCCGATTGGAACTAACTTTTCGCTTCCTGACCAGCGCTGGGCTGCGGAGCGTCGAATGTGTGGTCGCGGCGGTTGCCACTGGTACCAATACGTTGGTGTAGGTGCCGAGATATTTCGCGAATGCGGAGACGGCTGGGGCGATCGAACGCCCCGCCCGGGTGATCATCGTGATGTCGCGGGCGATCGCCGGCTTCAATGCGGCTGCCGCAATCTTCATTCCTCTCGCTCCGGCCCAGGCGTAGGTCGGCAGCACGGCGATGCCAAGGCCCGCCTCGACCATCGCCAGGGCAGTGGTGATCTGCGCCACTTCATAGGCGGGGACGAGCCTGATCTGCGCCGTCTCATAGCCGACTTCAACCAGAATTCTGATGCCGCTGTCGCGGGTCAGTGTGATCAGTGGTAGTCCGTCCAGTTCGCGCCAATCGACCGATTGTCGCTTTCCCAGGGGATGGTTGGCAGCGCAGAACACCATCAAGCTGTCGCGGGCAAGCAATGTCGTACTGATCCCGGGCTCACCGGCGTGGAACGTGCCGAGCCCGCAATCGACCTGCCCGGAACGGACGCTTTCGACGATTTGATCGGTTCGAGCATCAATCAGTCGGACCTCAATACCGGGGTACTTAACGTGAAAATCCGCAATGGCGCGCGGCACAATGGCGGCTGCAAGCAGTGGGGGGGCGGCGATAATCACGCGCCCGCGCTTGCGCTCGGCGAGTTCATGTGCACTACGCGCAGCTGTTTCCAGGTCTTCGATGATCTTGGCCGCGAGGCTGCGAAACTCGACACCGCCTTCGGTCAGTTCGACCCGCCGCGTGGTGCGGTCGAATAAGCGGATGCCGAGTTCGGCTTCCAGGTCACGAATTTGCTGGGAGAGCGCCGGCTGCATGGTGTGCATTTTCTCAGCGGCGCGGGTGAAGCTGCCGAGAGAGGCGACATTCAGGAACGACTGAATTTGTCGGATGGTGATGTTCATGGCACTCATAAGCTAATGCATATGAATATATAATAATTATAGCCATTGCAACTTAAACGCCGCCATCGCCTAATCGTGCCGTTATCGCTGAATTGGATGCACAATGCCTCAATATCCCGATCTCCAGCTCTATATCGGTCGCACGTGGAGGAAATCAGCGGAGAGCCTGCCCGTGCTCAATCCCGCCGATGAAAGCGTACTCGGAATGGTTCCGGTCGCCAGCCGGTCCGATCTGGATGCAGCACTCGCTGCTGCGGCCGACGGCTTTAAAACCTGGAGCAGGACGTCTCCAGCCAAGCGAGCGGAAGTTATGATCAAGGCCGCGCGGATCATGCGCGAGCGGATCGAGGAAATCGCGTACGGGATTACCCTCGAGCATGGCAAGCCCATCGCCCAAGCTCGCCTGGAGGTGGTGCGGGGTTGCGAGTTCTTCGAGTGGGATGCGGCCGAGGGCCAACGTACATATGGCAGGGTCATTCCGAGCGAACCGGGCATCAAGTACGTCGTGATGCACCAACCGATCGGCATGGTTGCGGCTTTTTCTCCCTGGAATTTTCCGATGAGCCAACCTGCTCGCAAGATCGGAGGTGCTCTCGCGGCAGGTTGTTCCATCATTTTGAAGGCGGCAGAAGAAACGCCTGCCGGCGCCATTCACATTGCACGGGCATTTCATGATGCAGGTCTTCCGCCGGGCGTTCTCAATCTGGTGTTCGGCGTGCCTTCGGATATTTCTGAATACCTCATTCCGCAGAATCAGACCCGGCTAATCGCATTCACTGGCTCTACAGTGGTCGGCAAAAAACTCACCGAGATGGCAGCACGCCACATGAAGCCTGTGCTCATGGAGCTTGGCGGGCATGCGCCAGTGATCGTCTGCGATGACGTGGATCCGGTGGCGACTGCCATCACGTCGGCGACCCGCAAGGCTCGCAACGCGGGACAAGTATGCACATCCCCGACACGGTTCTACGTTCAGGAGCCGCTTTACGACGCATTCTGCAAGGCTTTTGTCGAGAAAGCTCTGACTGTCACTGTGGGCAACGGTCTTGATTCGCACACCGAAATGGGACCGGTGGCCAATCACCGCCGCATCGAGGCGTTGGAAGCCCTGGTCACGGACGCGAAGGCCAAGGGAGCTCGCGTCCTCGCCGGCGGCGAGCGGCTGGGAAATCGCGGGTACTTTTTTCCGCTGACGGTGCTGGCAGACTTGCCGGATGATGCGCGAGCGATGCGCGAGGAGCCATTCGGGCCTCTCGCGCTCATCAACCCTGTGTCATCCATCGATGAGGCCATCGAGAAGGCGAATGCGCTCCCCTTCGGATTGGCCGCCTATGGCTTCACTCACTCAGCCCGCAACGCAGACCGTTTGGCGCAAGGCATCGAGGCCGGGAACGTTTCGATCAATACGCTGGAGGCGTCAGTTGCCGAAACGCCGTTTGGCGGGGTTAAGGAAAGTGGTTATGGACGGGAGGGAGGCACTGAAGGGCTTTCGCACTACACGGTCATCAAAAATGTGTCGCACCGCCTGATGTAGCGGCCCGGGGCCGCTCGGCGATAGGCGAGGGTTCAACGGTGGCACTAAGAGGACCTTCCATCAAAAAGCATCTGCAAAGGAACGGGTTGGCCCATGAAGTATGCGAAGAAGGACGCAAAAGCGTATGCGCGCGCGCACATGAAGGGGATTTGGGCTGCGGCCTTGATGCCGTTCAAGGACAACTTGTCGATAGACGAGGACGGTTTTCGTCGCAATGTCGCGCACTGGACGACCGAGCTCGGCATCGACGGGCTGTTTATCGCCGGTAAGCAGGGCGAATTCTTCTCGATGTCCGTCGAGGAGCGTAAGCGCGCCTTCGAATTGGCGGTGGCTGCCGGTGCTGAACATGGCGGCGCAACCATCATGTCCTGCTCGGACCAGAACATGGATGTTGTCATCGACCTGGCCCGCCATGCGCAAAAGATTGGCGCCGATTATATTGTCGTGCATGCCCCGGTTCTCCATTTCTTCAAGGCCCATGATGAGACCATCCTGAACTATTACAGGACCATTGCCAGCAAAGTGGATATTGGGATCGCGCTGTGGAGCCATCCGGACAGCGGCTACGTGATGTCGCCGCAATTGTGCAATCAACTCGCCGACATCGAGAACGTCGTTGCGATCAAGTACAGCGTCGAACGCCCAATGTATAAGCAGCTGACCGAGCTTGCGGGCGACCGCATCCTGGTCAGCACGGCTTCCGAAGAGGAGTGGCTCGACAACATCGTCGAGCTCGGCTGGCAGCTCTATCTATGCTCATCGCCGCCGTATCTCTTGCAGTCGGCGACCGATCGGCGCATGCGCCGCTATACGGATCTTGCGTTCAGCGGCAAGATCGGGGAAGCACGCGCCGTGCGCGACAGTCTCAACCCGGTACGTTCGGCGCTGCGATCGACACGGCCGGCCGAGAAGCCGCATTCTCACCAGAAATACTGGCAGGAGCTGCTCGGCCAGGTCGGCGGCGCAGTGCGTCCTCCATTGCTCCCACTGACAGAAGCGGAGCGGTCGGCGACCCGTCGTGCATTCGAGACGTGTGGGCTGGATACAGGCGCAGTACGCAAGGCGGGCTGACGATAGGTTACATCAACGACGCGCGGGAGAATGACAAATGAGCAAACTAGGACGGCTGCAGGCTTTCAATTTCTCGAAATGGATCGACGAGCATCAGCATCTTCTGAAACCTCCGGTCGGCAATCAGCAGATCTGGAAGGACGCGGATCTGATGGTCACCGTGGTCGGTGGACCGAACCGCCGTACCGACTTCCACGACGACCCGGTTGAAGAGTTCTTCTATCAGTTGCGCGGCGATATGGTGCTCAAGGTCGTAGACGACGGAAAACACTACGAAGTGCCGATCAAGCAGGGCGAGATCTTCCTGTTGCCGCCGCATGTCCGGCATTCCCCTCAGCGCCCCCAGGAGGGGTCGGTCGGCCTGGTCGTCGAACCGAAACGTCCCGACGGCGTGCTCGATGCGTTCGAGTGGTACTGCTTCAAATGCGAAGGCCTGGTCCATCGCGTCGAGGTCGATCTCGAGAGCATCGTCGATGATCTGCCGCCGCTGTATCGTGCGTTCTACGGCAATGAATCCGCGCGCACTTGCCCGCATTGCAATACCCTTCATCCCGGCAAGGATCCACCGGCCGGCTGGGTCACTCTGTGAGCTGTCCGGCAGAGCTGCGGGCTTGTTAGAGGTCCGGCGATTGATCTTGCAGGTATTCGTGCGAAGTCCTCGCTGCGGACGTCTTGCAAGGCGCGCGCCGATCCTGACTTCGCGAGGTCATTGCTTCCGAAACTCCCGCACTCGCTGACGCATATTTTCTGGTGAGAGGGATCGACCGGAGACTTTCTCTCTGAATGGGACGCGACCGCCGAAAATGACTACATCGGAACTTGGATCAAGATCGGCGCGACCGCAATCGCTACGCGTGGCCTTCGTCGGTTGGGGTACGATCGCGCGCCACGTCGCTGGCATGCTTAAAGATCGCCAGAAGAAGATCGACGTGGTGGGCGTCGCTACCCGCAGTACTCTACCACAAGGCGGCTTACCGGAGGGGGCGCGTCACCTAACCGCACCGGTTGACCTGCGCGAAGTCCAGCCGGATCTTGTGGTCGAAGCCGCCAGCAGTGCCGTCGTCAAGGCGTGGGGCGTGGAAAGCGTGCGTTGCGCAACGGGATTTGTAGTTTCGTCGACTAGCGCGTTCAGTGATGACTCGGTGCTGCAGTTGCTGTTGAAGGAAGCCGAGCGTTGCGGCAGCCAGATCCTGATTCCGTCCGGCGCGTTGGCTGGGCTCGATGCATTGGCCGCGGCATCGCGCTTGCCGATCGATTGCGTCACCCACCGCATCACCAAGCCGCCGCACGCGTGGAAAGGCACCCCGGCTGAGGACTTAGTCGATCTTGAGGCGCTGACCTCCGCCCATACGTTCTTTAAGGGTTCGGCACGAGAGGCAGCGAGCAGGTTTCCCGCGAACGCCAATGTCGCAGCAATCTCGGCGCTGGCGGGTATCGGCTTTGAACGCACGAGCGTAATGTTGATCGCAGATCCAGCTACTACCGAAAACTGCCATAATCTGACGGCGCGGGGCGACTTCGGCGTACTTAACGTCATGATCGAAAATCGTCCCTTCGCGGCCAATCCGAAATCGTCGGAGTTGGCTGCGCTCAGCTTGGTTCGTCTGATAGAGCTCAGAACCCAGGCGATCGCGATATGAGAATATTTACCGCCGCACGGTCTTGGCGGATGACGATTCAGCGACGGGGGCGTCGGCTTGGGTGCTTAAGCGAAGTGTCAAACGTCTGACCAAAGGACTGTTATGTCGAGCATCCTCAACAAGATCGAAGCCTACAAGCGTGGAGAGATCGCAACCGCAAAACACGCGAGGCCATTGCCCGAGGTGGAGGCTGCGGCAAGAGCCGCGCCAGAGCCTCGTGGTTTCGTCAACGCGATCAGGGCGAAGCTTGCTCAGGGGGAATATGCGCTGATTGCAGAAGTGAAGAAAGCCTCGCCGTCGCGGGCGCTGATTCGATCTGACTTCGATCCGACATTGCTCGCCAAGGAGTATGAGGCTGGCGGCGCAGCTTGTTTGTCGGTTCTCACTGATTTCCCGTCATTTCAGGGGCATCTGGATTTCATGGTCGCGGCGCGCGCCGCAACTGCGCTCCCGGTTTTGCGCAAGGACTTCATCTTCGACACGTATCAAGTGGCGGAAGCGCGCGCTCACGGTGCGGATTGCATTCTCTTGATTATGGCGGCGCTCGACGACGGGGCGGCGAAAGATATCGAGGACGCAGCTTTGACGCTCGGAATGGATGTGCTGCTCGAAATACACAGCGAGGGGGAGCTTGACCGGGCACTGAGGCTGCGCTCGCCGCTCGTGGGTATCAATAATCGTAACTTGCACACGTTCGAAATTGATATCGCCGTCGGAGAGCGACTGGCGCCCTTGGTTCCAAAGGATCGTATCGTCGTCGGTGAAAGCGGTATCTTCACGTCGACCGACGTTGTCCGGCTCGCGCGTGCCGGAATATCGACCTTTCTTATTGGGGAGTGCCTGTTGCGGCAAACTGACGTCAGGGCGGCAACGCGAAGGTTGCTTGAGACGAGGCGCGCCGCTCTCTGAGCGGCTGATGTTTGCCTGAACCATATTCGCGGTTGTCGATGATATGACTGCCGCTTCGATTTGTGAGATATAATGGACAGCAGCGCTACCGAATCCGGCGATGTGACGTTCGACTTTCGCGAACTTTCAGCCCGCGACAAATACAAGTTGATCGTCGGGACTGTCGTGCCGCGGCCGATTGCGCTGGTGACGACGGTCGACCCTGAAGGTCGCATCAACGCTGCGCCGTTCAGCTTTTTCAACTGCCTGTCCGCCGATCCGCCGATCCTTGCGCTCGGCGTCGAGAACCATCCGGACATGCACTTCAAGGACACCGGCCTCAACATTCGCCTGACCGAGATCTTCACGGTCAACATCGTCTCGCACGCGATGGCTGAAGCGATGCATGTCTGCGCCGTGCCGTTCGGGCCTGATCATGACGAGTTGAAGGCCGCTGGCCTGACCGCGATGCCAGGCAAGACCGTGGCGTCGCCCTGGATCAAGGAAGCGCCCGCTGCCTTCGAGTGCCGCCGCCATATCACGCTGGAACTCGGCAAGTCGCGCCAGATCATCATGGGCGAGATTTTATTCGCGCGTTACCATTCAGACGTCGTCGATGCCGAACGCCTGCACATCGACCCGGCGAAGCTCGACGCCATCGCAAGGCTCGGCGGCAGCACCTGCTCGACCATTCGCGATCGTTTCGACATGAAGACACCGACGCTCCAATGGACCGAACCGAACCTATAGCTGACACTTCAGAGAACCAATAAGGCCGAAGACGCCGACATCTCCAGTTTCCAGGCCAACCATCCAGCCCATGGATAGACCGGCTCAAGGAAGCCACCGAGCCGATTAAGCCCGATCAGTAACGCATGCCGGAGGTCACGAGCGCCGCGCCCAGCTATTTGTGGCCGAGGGCGGCAACGGTATCGAACACGCCGATGAAGTAAAGACGTTCGCATGCTCGGCGCCGTTGACGGTGATTGTTCGGCCGTACCGCTGTTAAATTGGGCGGCGATAGCGTCGCGCGTCTCCAGCAGGAATTGGCGATGTCCAACAATGTTGCGCGAGTACGACGGGCACAATTGATAAACACCCTTGGCAGCGTGTTCGGCCCACTTGTGGATGCTCTTTGGGTCGCGGCGCAGGGGCGAGCCGTCCGGCATATGGCGCGGGACCCCGCAATAGGTCATGACACCGGCAACCGATCGGACGGTGTCGGCGACAAGAAGCGGCCGAGATGCGTCGATCGGTACGTAGACGCACGGAAGATGCGGTTCACGATTTGGACGGTCGAGCGGCGGCGGCTGGTCGCAGATGACCAGGCGTGGATTGATCGAGGAGGAGACATTGGTGCTCCGGTGCGAAGGCGACGGAGGTCGAGTATCGCAGTGGAGTCACGACCAGCGACTGTATGTCCGGCCTGACTGACGCTCACAATGTCACCCGGATGCGCGAGGCTCACGAGATCATAGGGGAATAGGCCCCGACATCTTCCCTCCAGGCGGCCTTAGAACACTCGATGAAATAGCCGCAGCCATCGCTTTCCTGGCATCGCCGGATGACTCCTCATCGCGAGCGTGAACTTCCGGTCGATGGCGGAGGGAAGCGTGAGCTCTGGCCTGCAGCTCGGCCGCATCCAGCTTGTACTTGACGTTGGGTATGACGCCGCTAACCGACCGCCGGTTGAAAAGTCGGCTTCGACCCACGTCAGCGCCAATGCGCCGGCCAACTCATCCGCCGTCGTCCGCGCGCAGGCGAAGCTCCGGACAGCGGCTCGTGAAAGCTACTCCAAATTGCCGAGCAGATCGCCAAGGCGTTCTGTGTCGCACCGGAAGGCAGATCATCGAGCGCGCGTTTTCACAACCGGAAGGGTTCGGCTTCGAGGTTAACAGATCAAAGTAGACGCGCGCCATCTTCGAGACAATTAAACCGCAGGAGCGGTGACGCAACCGCGATGCGAGCCGGATCGGACCATATCGATTTGTGAAACTGGACCGTGCTCTCTCAGGGCATCCCGTTCTTAATCGGTGGTGCAGCCAACTCCCAGTGAGGATAGAGAATATGTGGACCAATAGACAGAGCAGATTGGCCCTAGCGGTCATTGCGAGCGTAACCCTCCCCTTTGCAACTTATGCGTCGGCTGCCGACGCCAACTGGTGGCCGCTCAAGGTCAACGACGTATCGTCCGGAAAACCGGTTGAGGCCGACTACGTGCCGCTCGAAAAGGCCGACAAACCTCACAAAATCTGCGTTCTATTTCCTCACATGAAGGACAGCTTTTGGGTTGCGACCGCTTATGGCATCGTAAAGCAGTCTCAAGCGCTTGGCGTGAACATGGCGCTCTACGAGGCAGGTGGCTATGACAATCTGCCAAAGCAAATATCTCAATTCGACGATTGCCTCGCGAGCGGTGTTGATGCGATCGTCATTGGATCTATCTCTGAGGCGGGGCTGAACAAGAAGTTTGCCGAAGCGAAAGCCAAGGGCATTCCCGTTATTGGTACCGCAACCCCAACAACACCGGGGTTGTTGCCCGGGGCAGTGTTTGTTGATTTCAAGCAAATGGGCGAGATGACCGGTGAATTTCTAGCGAAAAGCCTGAAGAGTGGGGAAAAGGCCAACGTTGTAACCTTCCCAGGCCCGGCTGGATCGGGCTGGGCCGAGACTTACAACGATGGGTTCAAGGCGGCTGCGACCAAAAATCCAAATGTGAAGATTCTGGACCAAAAGTTTGGTGACACCGGCGTCGCCGTACAGCTGCAATTGATACAGGATGCGATGCAGGCTTATCCCTCCATGAATGTGATCTGGGGGGCAGCGCCAACGGCCGAGGCGGCAATCGGCGCAGTAGCCGAATTGGGAAGAAGCGACATCAAAATCATTTCGGAATACGAAAATCAGGCGCTTGTTGATGCGCTGAAGCGCGGCGACATCTTGGCCTATGCGACACAGTACCCAGTAGCAGAAGGGGCGATCGCGATCGACCAGGCCGTGAGATTGCTTGAGAAGAAGCCGATCATGAAGTTGGTGCAGCCTATTGCGGCAGTTCTTTCGAAGAACGCCGGTGAAAAGGTAAACCTCAGTTTGGTAGTCGCTCCCCAGAATTGGACGCCGGTCTACACGGTCAAACCGTAAGAGCAACGTCATCGCGGTCTTACGGTCAATCCGTAAGACCGCGTCATTGTTATTTATCAATACCTATGAGGCTGTTGTGAGCATCAGGAACGAACCGTTGCTTTCGCTCCGAGGTATCTCAAAGCGATTCCCTGGTGTCAAAGCGCTGGATGGCGTCGATCTAGAGGTTCGTGCAGGCGAATTGCATGTTCTGTTCGGTGAAAATGGTGCAGGTAAGTCAACGCTGATTAATGTGATCGCAGGAACGTTTGCGCCTGATGAGGGCGAATTTTATTTCCTGGGGGAGCCTATTCACGATCTTCATCCCCATCGAGCGCGGATGATCGGCATCAGCCCGGTATTTCAAGAATTCTCGCTCGTGCCAAGCTTGACAGTCGAACAGAACCTCTTCCTTGGCCGCGAGATGGTTTCGTATGGGATGATCAATAAGCGGGCTATGCGTCAGATGGCGCAAAAGCTGATCGCTGATCTCGGTTTCGATCTTGATCTTCATCGACGTGTGGGCGAGCTTTCTCGTGCGCACCAACAAATGGCCGAGATTGCGAAGTCTCTCCTCGGAGAGGTGAAATTGCTAATTTTGGACGAGCCGACGGCGTCCCTGACTGAGCGAGAGACTGGAAGACTGTACGAGCTGATCGCTACGCTTAAGGCCCAAGGAGTCGGCATCATATATGTCTCGCACCGCATGCGGGAGATCCGAGCTCTGGCTGATCGGATCACCGTCCTGCGTGATGGGAAGCTGGTAAAGACCACGGACGCCGCTGCAACGTCCGATTCCGAGCTCATCGAATTGATGACCGGTCGCAAGATTGATGTTTTATTCCCAACTATCATCCATCAGCCGAGCGGAGTTGCAGTTGATATCGAAAATCTTTCGGTGCGCGGCAATCGAGTGAATGGGGTCAATTTCCAAGCCAGGTCAGGCGAAATTACTGGCATAGCGGGTTTGGTGGGGTGCGGAAAATCGGAACTTGTGCGAGCAATCTATGGTCTGGAGCCTATCCGAGACGGCACCATCCGGTTGAATGACGCGCCGTATGGATGCCCCTCTCCTCATATCAGCATCCAAAAGGGCGTCGCATATTTCCCTGCCGACCGTGTCGCCGAGGGCTTAGCGCTATCTCGTCCTATTCGCGAGAACGCATCGATGGCAGCTCTCGAACTTGAATCCTTCTCGCGGCTCGGAGTTCTCAATCTCGCGGGCGAAAGCGCGCGAATTCAGCAAATTATGAATCAACTGAAGCTCAGGCCGCCGCGGATCGAATCGGCAGTTGGGGGACTGTCTGGCGGAAACCGTCAGAAAGTGATGCTTGGACGTGCGCTGACCAGAGAGTTTTCTATCTTCCTATTTGACGAACCGACTGTAGGAATCGATGTCGGAGCCAAACTAGAAGTTTACAACTTTATCGCAGGTCTCGTTGAGAATGGTGCCGCTGTTGTCGTGGTGTCGTCCGAGCTGCCCGAAGTGTTGGCGTTGTCCAACAGACTCTATGTAATGCACCACGGCCGCATTGTCGCTGAGCTGCAGGATGATCAGAAGACCGAGCAGAACGTGCTTGCGAGCTTTTTTAAGGACAGTTCCATGCCGACGGACACCGTGCAATGAACGTCGTTGCTCATCGGAATTACACAAGCGCGATCGCCGTCGGCCGCGCCACTATGGACGTCGGTATTGTTCCACTTCTGCTGCTAGTCGTTGTTGCGGCGATGGCGCTCGTCGAGCCCCATTTTTATAGTACGGGTAACATTCTAAACATGGTGCGTAGCGCCAGTTTCCTTGCCGTTGTTGCCTGTGGGCAGGCGCTTGTGTTGATCGCTGGTGGTTTCGACCTCTCGGTGGGAGCTGTCATTGCCCTCGCAAGCGTTCTCGCAGCCAAAACAATGGCCTGGATTGGTGTCGCCTATCCCGACGAACCTGGTCTCGCGATTGCTGCTGGCGTATTGGCCGCTATGGCGAGTGGAGCTGGTGTAGGCCTTGTAAACGGCTTTTGCGTCGCAAAGCTTAGGATTTCGGGCTTCGTGGCGACTATTGGCACGATGTCGGTCACTCTTGGTATAGCTCTGATCCTCACCAACGGCATACCCGTCTATGGTTTGCCTGGATCATTCGTACAGCAATTTGGTCGCGCAACTTGGCTAGGGTTACCAAGCACAATTTACGCGGCGCTTGGCGCTATCGCGCTTCTCGTATTCGTACAGCGTCGTACCTTACTCGGCAGGTACATCCATGCAATTGGAGGCAATCCCGAAGCGGCAATCGTATCGGGTGTCTCAGTATTCCGATACCAAACTTCGACATATGTCCTGTCAGGAGTCTTTGCCGCCCTCACGGGGTTGCTGCTGACAGCGCAAGTAGGATCAGGTCAAGCGAGCTTGGGTGGCGACCGTATGATGCTCCAGTCGATAGCCGCGGCGGTGATCGGAGGTGTTAGCTTGAGAGGTGGCGTTGGCAGGCTCGAAATCGTAACGCTCGCCTCGCTATTCCTCACCGTACTGACGAACGCGCTAAACTTACTACGGATTGATTCTCGATTGCAGCCAGTGCTGCTAGGCGTCATCCTGGTGGTCGCCGTTGCACTTGACGAACTTAGCCGAAGGAACAGCGCCCTTGACAGCCACGAACCTACCTGAGCTGACCGTCCAGCCGTCGGCCACGTTGGGAAAGCAACTCCAATTATTTGTCCTGCCAATTGCAACGACGGCCTTGCTTTTTGGCTTCGCGCTGGTCGACTCCCGCGTGGTGTCGCCTGGCAATCTCATCAACATTCTGCAGCAAACTAGCTATCTCTCGGTTTTTGCAGTTGCTCAGACAATCGTTCTGATCACTCGTGGGTTGGATCTCGCGCTGGGTCCGACTGTGTCGATGGTCAGTGTCGGAGCAGCTTTAGCAATGACCCAATTTCTAGATCCATCGACCACATCGATATCCATACTCCTCGTCGGTCTGTTAATCGGAGTAGGTCTTGGTTGGCTCGTCGGGCTGTTCAATGGTTTTGTCGTCGCTATCCTGCGGGTGAATCCTTTTATTGCAACACTTGGGAGCTACAACATTGCATTGGGGATCGCTACAACGCTCTCTGGGGGACGCCCGGTCCAGAACGTTCCGGACGTATTCACAAACGTGTTCTATAGCGGAAGCTTTCTCGGTGTGCCGGCTGCGATTCTATTCGCTGTTGTGATCTGGGTTGGCTTGCACTTGATGCTCAACCGCACGATCTTTGGAAGGTCGCTTTATCTTATCGGAACGAATGTGCGAGCCGCCTCTGTCGCCGGAATCCCGACCCGCCGCGTTCTGATGCTCGCTTATCTACTGTGTTCTTCATTGTCAGCGATCGGTGCTTTGATGCTTACCGCTCGCACCGGCTCTGGTGAACCAAATCTTGGTGGCTCTTTATCGCTTCAAGCGCTCGCCGCCGCACTGGTAGGAGGCGTTAGCCTTACTGGCGGCACGGGCAGCGTCGGCGCTGCCTTGCTCGGGTCTGTCTTCGTGACAATTCTTTCGAACGGAATGAACCTCGTTCAACTGAATGGCAACATCCAACTAATTGTCCTTGGCACGATAGTGATCTTCGGCGTCACTCTGGATCAGTACAGGACGAGACATAAATAGCCGTCGACAAAACTTCGCGGTGCTCACACCGATGCGCTCGTGCGCTGCGGCTTCAAAGCTTGAACGGCCTCAGCTTGACGCTTGAAGATCAAAGGCCTTAGTGCTGAGAGGGCGCCATGCATGAAAACAGGCGTCCATAGATCTGGTGCTCGCTGGCGCCTTTATTCAACAGGCCGCAGATGTGCTTAGGAGTGAACAGCCGAAGGGGGTCTCGCGCGGCCAGCCTTTGTGACTGTATGCCTTGGCTAAGGTTCGCGGTCGCCTCATTAGTTGTTTAGGCTTCGCCAACATCTGGCCAGTCGAGCTACCGCATCAGCGATCTCACGATCATTTAGACTACCGAAGCCCAGCCTTAGCCCGAACGACGTCCCGTCAGATGTCGAGTAGATCGAACCTGGCAGGATCTTTACGCGGTTGGCTGCTGCCGCAGCCACCAGACCTTCGACTTTCGTACTCGTTGGAAACCTTACCCAGAAGGCTAGTCCGCCATCGGGCACGTCAAACTCGACCTCAGCACCAAAATGCTGCCGCAGCAAATCGGAAAAGAGGTGCCTCCGTTGGTCATAGATGTGGACCACCTTCTGCGCATGGCGTCGAATGTCGCCTGATGTCATGAGGTCCGTGACCGCCAATTCGGTCGCCGGGTCTCCTTGCCGATCAATATAGAGAATTTCATGGGTGAGGCGATCAATGAAGTTTTTCGTCCCCACAATGTAGCCGCTTCGCAAGCTGGGAGTGATCAGCTTAGAAAGAGATCCAATGTATACGATCCTTCCCCACACACCTGCGCTTGCTAGCGGGAGCAATGGGCGACGCGTATAATGAAACTCGTGGTCGTAATCGTCTTCGATGATTGTGAAGCCGAACTCTTCCGCAAGAGCAAGTAAGCGAACGCGCCGTGGAGGTGATAACGAAACCGTCGTCGGATATTGATGATGCGGCGTCAGATAAAGGCATCTCACGCGCTTCTTTCGGCAAACGCTTTCAAGATCGTCGAGGTTGATGCCGTGGTTGTCAACACGAACTGTCATCACCTCAACGTTGTTAGCCGAGAAGGCTTTCTTTGCCGGAGGATAGCTTAAGGCTTCCATCACGGCGATATCGCCCGGGTTCGTAAGCACTCTAGCTGCAAGGAAGATAGCCATTTGGCTGCCGCGGGTCAGACAAACCATATCTTCGCTCGTATTCAGTCCTCGCTGAGCATTGAGCATGTCGGACGTTGCTGAACGCAACTCCACGCGGCCGCGTGGATCACCATAACCGAGCGAATTGGTCCGGCCCATGTCAATTAGACTACGCCGATAAGCCCTCGCTAGTTCTTTGACTGGGACCAGTCGTGCGTCAGGCGCGCCGTCATCGAACATCAAATACCCCTGTTCGGGGAGCAGAACCTCATCGGCTTGCCAATCTTGCGGAAGCCGAAGATCCAGGTCTTGATCTGCGTCTGACGTTTTGGACGCTCGAAAAGCGAATGCTCTTGGTTTAGCAATCGGCAAGACACGCGATACGAAAGTGCCTCGAGCCCGTTCTGTCGTGAGCCAGCCTTGCGCAACAAGCTCATCATAGGCGAGAATAACCGTCTTGCGGTTAACGGCGAGATCTTCTGCAAGATCTCGTGTGCTGGGCAGCATTGTACCCGACCTCAGTCGCCCCTTCTTGAGGATCTCTTGGACAATGGCATTAGCTATCTGCAGGTAAGGTGGAGTCTTAGCCTGTTTGTCTATCGAGATGAAAAGCTCGGAGCTTCTAAGCATAGCACCTCGCCCAAATCCTTGGTAGCAGCCAGGAAAGCAGGAATTGTACCAACCGCCTTGACCAGGCTGTCCAGCAACGACGCGCCGGGGCGGCGGTCCGCCTCGATCGGCAGACCAGCGCCGGCTTGTGCCAATACCTAGCCGCCACCATGCCCACACCGGCCGATTGCCGTTTAAGGTGAACCCTGTCCAAGCAATACATTACAAAACATACGCGTTTATGGAAAGGGGTAATATATATAACGTCTCTCTGAATGGGCGGCCGATCGGTTGCGCAAGTCATCTGACCATTGAAATGCGAAACAGTCCCCTGCAAAGGCATAAATAATGCCTAGTTGGCGAACAAGAGCAGAGACAGGGCTTTCAGCCCCTAACTAAAGTTCCACCCTAGCCCCTTGAGTAGTGACTGACAACTCCGGATGATTTCGGTGGTTGTTAGCGCAGCTCCGTTTCGACGCAGATTAAGCAAAAGGAGATACGGCTAACAGCTTCTTGAGGTTGATGGCGAGTGCGTTTGCGGCTTCAGATAGCGCTATTGCGTGCGTTTGGATGCCCTGGCCATGATGGGCCCGTCGCTGCGTCGCGTGAAATCTATTGGCCGCCTCTTCAACGAATCTCGTGTCCACTTCATGCGCAATGCGGTGGCGCTTGTCGCTGAGAGCGCACGGAGCGTTGTCTATGCTTTCATCGGGCCTCATTCGCCAAGGACTATGCGGAGGGCAGCCGCGGCGCATTAGCCGCGTATGGCAGACCTGCGGCGCATCACGAATCAGCCTGCTCAAAAGTGGCGAAGGCTCGCCGCGGTCCTCGACGAGGCCGACAACGATTGTTCGCTTACATACATGACCTTCCGGCCCCGCCGCGCCGAGCTGCACTTGAACAACCGCCCGAACGGGCCAATGGCGATCACCCGCCGTACCGAGGTAGTCGGCATCTTCGCTAAATGCCATCGTCAGCCTCGTCGGTGCGATTCTGCCCGCGCTGTCCAATAAGGCCGGCCCCCTTGAGAGCGTCAGGGCAAGAAGCGCTGGCGATCACCACCAAGACAGTCTGAGACTGCTATTCGATTGTAAATGCGGATGGGAGCGTCTTTCAGCAGTGCGTTGAAAAGCACCTGCGCCGGCTCTCCTCGGTATTCGATTCCCCTCAGCGACCGCAGCACGTGAGCGGTAGCTCCTGTCGTGGCTTGATGACTAACTGTCGATCAATAGAGACCGCGATCCATCAGTGCGTTCAACAGTCTTCAGCTGCAGTTGTACCCGCTTTTCGTCAAGGTAGTTATAATTCCGCCGGCTACTTTCAAGCTTTGTCAGATCGACATCCACCTTGAGCACCACTTCTTCTGCTCCGGCGGACGCCACGACATCCCCAAAAGGATCTATCAAAACCGACTCGCCTGGGAATGTGAGGTTATTATCCCCACGGCCGCATCGATTAACAATCGCAACGAACATTTGGTTTTCCATGGCACGAGCAACGCCTGCTCGACGATGTACTGGTCCGTAAGGGTCCATGTTGCCATCTGTAACGATGGCAAGCTGACTACCGAGCATCCCTAATGCACGAGCAGGCTCAGGAAACTCCACATCGTAACAGATCAACATACCCACTCGGAGGCCGTTCCAAAGACACGTATCAAATGAATTGCCGGTGGAGAACACGCCGATATCGCAGGACCAGAGATGCGTCTTTCGATAGCGCAGCAACAGCTGGCCGCGCTCGTCGATGAGCACGTTTGAATTGTAAAACTGGCCGCCTTCGGATTCAGTCAAGCCGAGTACCACCGACACTTTTTTGCGTCGGGCCGCTTCGGTCACAGCTCTAAACACGGGGCCGTTCAAATCCTGCGCAACGCTCGCAACGTTCTTTGAAGTTGGAAATCCAGATAAAGTAGTCTCGGGGAAAACGACAAGTCGGGTCCCGCCCGCAACGTCAGCCTTGCCAATAACATCAAGGACGCGACGAACATTTTGATCCGTATCGCCTTCCGCCAGCGCAACTTGCGCAAGCTCGATCTGCATAAAGTGCTCCTTACCGCTAAGCTGCTCAAATCTCGATAACATCTCGAGCACTACGACGACACCTCACGGTCATCAATAGTATTCGTGCACTCCTTTCGCAAGCCGCCGGGGACCGTCCAGGCGGGCGCAAAGGCTTGTCAGTAGAGGCGTGGCCTTCATGAGTTGCAAGCAAAGGTCGCGCCTACACCGCCCGCCTCCGCCTCCACCGTGTGCCTTCAAAGACTGGCCCATCCAAAAAAGCGACTCTGGAGGGGGCAATTATTGGACTGCGCAATACAGTTACCAGCGCGATGGGCCGTTGCATAGCGACGCCGCAGCTTTCGGAGATTTTGTGATGGTCTATAGGATTTCGGTGGACACAGGCGGTACATTTACGGATGTCGTTGTCGGCGACGCCAATGGAAAGATGACAATTGGGAAAGCCTTAACAACCAAAGGACGCATCTTCCTTGGAATGAAGGAAGCCTTGAATTCCGCAGCGGCTCACCTGGGGATTAGTCTCGGCGAGCTTTTGGCCGAGACGTCGATGCTAATCTATGGAACGACCCGGGCGACAAATGCCATCGTGACCAAGACGACGGCTAAGACTGCGCTAATCACCACTAAGGGATTCCCGGACATTTTGCTGCTTAAGGAGGGCGGCAAAGAAAATGCGCACGACTTCACCGAAGATTTTCCGGATCCTTATGTTCCGCGAAGATATACGTTCGAGGTAACAGAACGCATCGGACCTGAAGGTGGTGTGGTCACGCCGCTGGACGAAGCGGAGGTCCGTGCAGCTATCGAGAAGCTCAAAGAGCGGAAATTTGAAGCGGCTGCAGTATGCTTCTTGTGGTCGATCTCAAATCCTGATCATGAGCGTCGAGTTGGGGAATTGCTAACCGAGCTTGCTCCGTCGATTCCGTTCACGCTGTCGCATCAATTGGTACCAATCGTGCGCGAATATCGTAAGGCGTCTGCAACGGCCATCGACGCCTCACTGAAGCCTCTCATGCAGAGGCATCTTCGCGAGCTTGAAGAAGATCTTAGGAAGGCGGGATTTGCGGGTCAAATCCTCGTAAGCACGGCATCTGGTGGCTGCAACCACATCGATGAACTAATTGAGAAACCGATCTACACAATCGGCTCAGGGCCGGCCATGGCTCCAATTGCGGGTCTCAATTTTTCAACCCAAGAGGATCTAGGGGACAACGTAATCATCTGCGATACTGGAGGAACTACGTTTGACGTGGGCTTGGTTCGCGACGGTAGATTGACCTTCTCTCGCGACACTTGGCTTGGTGCGAAATACACAGGCGATCTTCTCGGTATTTCGTCCGTGGACATGCGATCGATCGGCGCCGGGGGCGGAAGTATCGCATGGATCGACAGTGGAGGGTTGATGCGGGTCGGACCTCAGTCGGCTGGGGCAGAGCCGGGTCCTGCTTGTTACGGACGAGGCGGCACGGAGCCAACCGTTTCGGACGCGGCGGTAGTCCTTGGATACTTTGATCCAGATTATTTCCTTGGTGGGAAAATGTCTCTGGATGTTGCTGCGGCGAGATCAGTAATCACCCGCCTTGCTGAACGATTGAACCTGAGTGCGGAAGAAACCGCGTTTCGGATCATGCATCTCGCGAGCGACCTAATGGTTCGTGCCATTGCTGATGTTACGATCAATGAAGGTGTTAATCCACGCGAGAGCACGATCGTTGCAGGAGGCGGCGCCGCAGGCGTTAACATCATGGCGATTGCCAACGAACTTGGTTGCAATCGAGTCGTTTTGCCCAAGATCGCATCGGCACTTTCGGCTTCAGGAATGCAATTTGCTCACATCGTCGCCGAGGAAACGGCAAGCCTATTTATGTTGAGCAGTGCGTTTGATGTCGAAGCTGTGAACAACACACTTCAGGCACTGGAGCGGCGTCTCGACGCTTTCCGAGGTCAGTTGCCAATGAAGAATGTGCAGTACGAAGTGGAGTTCATTGCCGAAGCTCGCTACCAGATGCAAGTGTGGGAGTTGGATACCCCTCTGCGCAAATCGCGCTTTAAGGATCAAAACGACGTTCGTGACTTTGTAGACGCGTTCCATTCAGTGCATGAGCGTGTCTTTGCTGTGCGGGATGAGGGTAGTGCGGTTGAAGTTGTTAATTGGAAGGCTCGCCTGACCGTTATGCTGGAGCCGCCTAAGGTTTCGAAGGGCAAAGTGGCAGGAGCAAAGCAAGCCAAGCCTCACTCCATGCGGCAATGCTTCTTTGGTGGACGCGAGTCCGTTCCAACCCGGATATTCCGGGAGACGAATATCGTTGAAGGCCTAAGAATTGATGGACCGGCAATCATCGAGGAGCCGACCACAACCTTGGTGGTCAACCCCAATATGTCAGTAACTGTTTCCGCACACGGAAACTACCTGTTGCACACCCACAATTGAGGATCTCGTCGATGGACACCGCCACCTCCTCCACCACAGAATTCGATCCCTATATGACGGCGATCCTGGCCAATCGCTTTGACGGCATTGTGCGCCAGATGACAAACACTCTGCTGAGAGCAGCGCGCTCCGCGGTCATTAGTGGAGCACGCGATTTTAGCTGCGCGATCTGCACTGCAGATAATCGGCTCATTACAGCAGCGGAGGGTCTTCCAATTCACATTGTTGGAAGTCACCTTCAAACTCAAGCAATGACCAATATTCATGGAAGTGACATAAAGGAGGGCGACTGCTACCTCCACAATGATCCTTACCTCGGGAATACGCACTCATCTGATCACACGTTTATGGTGCCCGTCTTTATCGATGGTGAGCATCTATTCACCACCGTTGCCAAAGCTCACCAGGCTGACGTCGGCAATGCCGCTCCGACATCGTACATGGCATCAGCCCGTGACGTATATGCGGAAGGCGCGATTGTCTTCCCAGCTGTCAAGGTTCAGCAGAACTATAAGTTGAATGAAGACATTGTTCGCATGTGTCGGTCTCGGATCCGCGTTCCTGCCCAATGGTACGGAGATTTCCTCGCCGGGATCGGCAGCGCGAGGATCGGAGAACGAGCTCTGAAGGATCTCTGTGAGAAGTATGGAGTTCCGCGCATCAAGGCCTTCATCCGAGACTGGCTGGACTATTCCGAGCGGCGCATGTCGCAAGCCATCGCGAAGCTGCCGCGCGCCAGCCTGAAGACGACAGGAAAACACGATCCTTTTGGAGAATTGTTGCCCGATGGGGTTCCGCTGAACGTGACGATCAATATCGATCCCGGATCGTCGGTCATTGAGATCGATATGCGAGGGAATATCGACAATCTAGATTGTGGTCTGAACGGGACCGAAGCTTCCGTCTCGTCTGCCAGCATCGCTGGCGTATTCAATTCGCTTGATCCAACTGTACCCCGCAACTCTGGATCATTCAGTCGCGTGCGTGTGCTTATGCGGGACGGATGCGTGGCTGGACGCCCTAAGTTTCCTCACAGTTGCTCGGTCGCAACGACGAATCTATCTGATCGGATCGTCAATATGGTCCAGTCCGCTTTTGCGCAAATCGGGGATGGCTGGGGCTTGGCCGAAGGCGGAGTCGGTATGGGAGCCGGATGGGCTGTCGTTTCCGGTAATGATCCAAGGGCCAACAATGCCGCGTATGTGAATCAGCTCATCATAACGAGCGCGGGTGGTCCCGGCAGTCCGTCGGCTGACGGATGGCCGACATATGCACTGCCCGTTGTCGGCGCGATGCTCTATCGTGATTCCATTGAGATCGACGAACTGAAGCATCCCATGTTGTTCAAGACTATTCGTATGATGAGCGGAACGGCGGGGGCGGGGCGCTTCCGCGGGGCGCCGGCGATGGAAGTAGCGTTCGGACCCCGCGATACGGCTATGAATACGCTCTGGCCCTGTGATGGAACGCACTATCCCGCCAAAGGCGTGAGGGGTGGTCACGACGGAATTTGTGCTCAGCATTTCAAAATCGCGGAAGACGGAACTGAAAAGGAGCTGCCGAACGTGGTCGTGGAAACTCTCGCCGAGGGCGAGTTTGTCCGTGGCAACCACAGTTCTGGTGGCGGATACGGAAACCCCATGGAGCGCGATCCTCGCCGGGTCTTGCATGATGTCTTGGAAGACTACGAAACGTTGCAGCGGGCGAGAGCTGTCTACGGGGTCGTGTTCCAGGGGAATGTTGAGGACGATTCATTGGCGGTAGACGTGGACGCGACAGCAAAGCTTCGGGCGATGAGCATGTCTGTAAAGAAAGAAACTGCGCTTGTCTAAACCAGGCGTCAGAAATGTAGGCGATCCCGAAGAGAAACGGCGGATATTTGCAATAGGCAATATCCGCCGGCCGCAGGAGCTCTCGTGGGTATTCGGAGACGACGATCCCTACCTCAAGCGGCGGTGCCGGACCCGTTCCGAGCCAGGCAGTCGAACCTGACAAAAGTGGTTGCTGCGGTTGTCAGTTCGGTGCTGCTCTCTCGATGAGACGGTGAACCTCGCTCGCGGGACTAATTCATCAGCGTGAGTTGCGCTCTGGTTCATCTGGGAACCAGAGCAGGAAGTGTCACCTCACTGCGACCGACACCGGCGCATGGGGCACAGAAACACGAGTTGCCGAATTGGAAAGGAAGCGTGCCCGTGTCGAAAAGCTTGTCACTTCAATCTCGGCGCGTTGCCGCGATCCCGCGAGGGCTAGCTACAGCATTCCCCGTCTTTGCAGCTCGTGCGGAAAACTCGGAACTGTGGGACGTCGACGGAAATCGGTTCATCGATTTCGCGGGTGGCATAGCCGTCTTGAATACCGGGCACAGACATCCTGCAGTTCTCGAGGCCGTCCAAACCCAACTGGTCGCCTATACTCACACAGCGTTCCAAGTAATCGGTTATGAGCCGTACGTAGCGCTTTGCGAGAGACTCAATGGGCTTGCCCCATTCAAGGAGCCGGCGAAGAGTATCTTGTTTTCTACGGGCGCCGAAGCAATCGAGAACGCGGCGAAGATCGCGCGTGCACATACTGGACGTACCGATATCATCGCCTTTACCGGCGGCTTCCATGGACGCACCTTCATGGCGAGCGCGCTGACGGGCAAGATCGCACCGTATAAGAGGAAGTTCGGCCCAATGCCGGCCGGTGTCTGGCATGTGCCGTTTCCTGCACCTCAGCATGATGTGTCGGTTGCCGATACACTCAAGGCGCTTGATCAACTGTTCCGAGCCGACGTCGATCCTGCGAATGTTGCGGCAATCATAATTGAGCCGGTGCAAGGTGAGGGAGGGTTCCATCCAGCTCCATATGAGCTGCTGAACTCACTTCGGCGCATATGCGACGATAGTGGCAGTGTACTGATCGTCGACGAAGTACAAACCGGGTTTGGTCGGACCGGAAAGATGTTTGCTATTGAGCACTCAGGAGTCGAGCCCGATCTCGTCGCAATAGCAAAGTCATTGGCGGGCGGCTTTCCGCTTTCAGGCGTGATCGGGCGATCAGCTATCATGGACGCGCCAGAACCAGGAGGACTCGGCGGCACATACGCTGGCAGTCCTATATCGTGCGCTGCGGCTCTTGCGGTTCTTGATGTGATCGCCAATGAAGGGCTTCTCGCGCGAGCATCGACCTTGGGCGCATTGGTACGAGATGAACTCCAGCGCATCGCAAGACGTAATGATACGATTCCGATCGGTTTCGTTCGCGGTCCAGGAGCAATGGTCGCTTTTGATGTCGTGAAGTCTCGTGGGGCAGCGGAGCCGGACTCCGATGGAACAAAGCGAGTGCTCCAGGCCGCGCTGGATGACGGGCTCATTCTCCTAGCTTGCGGGGTCCATGGCAACAGCATCCGGCTACTGATGCCTTTGACTATCCCCGATGCCCTATTGAGAGAGGGGCTTACCAAGCTGGAAAGCGCTCTCGTTAAAGCGCGCTGAGTAGACACAATGCTGAAACTGGTGCCACTTGTTGAGCGACTGTCGGATCGCTCTCTGCTGAAATTGCAGGCTTACATCAAGGGGGAATTCATCGGGATCCCAAACACTGCCGTTAAAAACCCGGCAAACGCTCAGGTGATCGCGGCAGTACCCAATTTAGGTGCATCGGAAGCCACGATGGCCGTCGAGGCTGCCTCTGCCGCGTTCGTCGGATGGGCAAACAAGACCTGTAAGGAGCGAAGCGCAATCCTGCGCCGCTGGTACGATCTTGTCATCGCCGCCAGGGAAGATCTGGCAATCATCCTCACGAGCGAACAGGGCAAACCGCTCAGCGAGGCGCGTGGCGAGATAGATTACGCCGCAGCCTATATTGAATTCTACGCAGAGGAAGCCAAGAGAGTTCTTGGAGAGCTCCTCCCGTCACACCGCGCGAATGCCCGCATTTTGGTGCAGCGCCGGCCGGTCGGTGTGGTAGCAGCTATCACGCCTTGGAATTTCCCGGCAGCCATGATCACGCGCAAAATAGCGCCTGCGCTGGCTGCAGGCTGCACGGTCGTGGTCAAGCCTGCCCCGGAGACTCCCTTGACAGCGCTTGCACTCGCCGAGCTTGCAGATCGGGCCGGCTTCCCATCGGGAGCCATCAACGTGGTCACAGGGGACGCCAAAGCCATCGGATCGGTTCTCACAAGCCACCCGGCGGTGCGGCTGGTCGGCTTCACAGGATCGACGCAAGTGGGGAAGTTGCTGATGAGCCAAGCAGCAACAACCGTCAAAAAGGTTGCACTGGAGCTCGGTGGCAATGCACCGTTCATCGTCTTTGATGATGCAGACATTGATGCCGCCGTTGAAGGTGCACTTGTTTCAAAGTTCCGCAATGCGGGCCAAACTTGTGTCTGCACCAATCGCGTTTATGTCCAGGACAGTGTTCACGATGTCTTTGTGAAAAAGTTTGCGGACAAAATAGCGGCTCTTCGCGTCGGCGATGGCCTGGATGCGAACACCGAACAGGGTCCGTTGATAAACGAAAGAGCCTTAGCCAAGGTGAGGGCTCACGTTAATGACGCGCTGTCGAAAGGCGCCGCGCTAGTGGTCGGTGGTGACCGTCATGCCCTCGGCGGAACGTTCTTTCAGCCCACCCTACTTCAGGGCGCTACTGACGAGATGCTCCTGAGTAAGGAGGAAACGTTCGGCCCGATTGCCGCTGTTTTTCGTTTTAAGAGTGAAGGCGAAGCAATCGCGGCGGCCAATAATTCTACGGCAGGGTTAGCTGCCTATTTGTATTCCCAGAACGTCAGTCGCATCTTTCGCGTTCTGGAACAGTTGGATTTCGGGATGGTGGGCGTCAACACCGGCCTGATATCAACAGAACTTGCTCCATTCGGCGGCGTGAAGGAGAGCGGAAATTCCCGCGAGGGATCACATCACGGGATCCTCGAGTTCACCGAGCTAAGATACGCCTGCATTGAACTTCAGGCATAATCACTCCCGGTGCGTGTTAAACGTCGGCATCGCAGGCTGAAATGACCTAACGAGCGTTTAGGGTTGGCAACATGGATGGCATCGACGCCCGTCAGAAGGCCAACGGACGGATCGAGGTGATCCGGAGTATTCCGGGCCGAACCGTCGCCTCAATCCGCGCGTCAATTAGGGTGGAGTGATTTACTTCGAGTGGCTTCAGCGAATTCAGCGCGGACTCGGCTTCAACCCCGTGCCGTGACGGCCGGTTCTTGTGAGGAAGGCCGAGTGGCCATCGTCATGCATGGCGACGACATCTCCTGGTCCGGCGAGGTCCCGTAGAACCCTCAATGTCAGATTGGCATGATTATTGCCCGTCTGTCGCTGAGCGTAACAAGGCCTATGAGTCCGATGCTAAGGCAGCCTGAACTTTGTATTTCCGTCAACAAGGGGGAGAAAGAGCCCCCCTTCCGTCAGATTGTTAGCGCTATCGTCCGCGAGGTAAAAGAAGGGCGGCTGAGGCGGGGCGCAATGCTTCCAAGCACGCGGGTTCTCGCCGATGAACTTTGCGTCAACCGGAAGACGGTAATTCTTGCATATGACGAACTTGTCGCCCAAGGCTGGCTGATATCGCACCGTGCTCGAGGTACGTTTGTATCCAACGCCTTGCCGATGACTAGGCCGGCAGAGTTTGCCTTCTGCCGACCTCAATCGCCAGCCGCACCTCTCGATCTAGACTTTTGGCTTCCAAGCGGACGAAAGCCGATTGACATATTGCTCCCGGAAAGGGGGCATTTGATGTTCGATGATGGCGCACCCGATACGCGGCTGGTCCCGGTAAACGAATTGGCCAGGGCTTACCGACGTAGCCTGATCAATATGGGCCGAGCGAATTCGCTGGGTTATGGCGACCCCCGCGGTCGTCTCGAGTTGAGGTTGGCCACGTCGGAGATGCTCAATAGCGACCGCGGATTGGATACCAACGAAAATATGGTTTGCCAGACCCGCGGCAGTCAGATGGCCATTTTCCTTGCAGCTAGAGTGCTTACGAACCCAGGCGATATCGCCGTCATGGAGTCGTTGAGCTATCCACCAGCAAAAGAAGCGTTTTCTGCAAATAATGTTGATGTTGTAACGGTGCCCGTGGATCAGCAGGGCATCGACATCGACATTCTTGAGAATGTCTGCCGCAGGAAGCGCGTGAAATGTCTATATCTTACACCTCACCACCAGTTTCCAACAACAGTTTCGCTATCACCTGCACGGCGCGTTCGCTTACTTGCGCTCGCCGAGCAATTCGGCTTCACGATCATTGAAGATGACTATGATCACGAATTCCACTATTTGCGTCGTCCATTACTCCCCTTGGCAAGCGCGGGTCGATGGGGAAAGGTCGTCTATATTGGTTCGCTATCGAAGCTCATCACGCCGAGCTTGCGAACAGGATACATCGTAGGGGCAAAAAATTTCATCGATCGGGTCTCTCAGGAGATCCTCTATATCGATCGGCAGGGTGATCCCGCGACCGAACTGGCAGTTGCCCATATGATGAAATCTGGTGAGATACGCCGTCACGCACAAAAGGTGCTGAGGGTCTACGATGACCGCAGGCACCTTTTCTCCGATTTGCTCAAGCGGCATTTTGGCGAGGAGTTGGACTTTGAAGTCCCGGAGGGGGGGCTGGCATTCTGGGTCCGTTTTCCAGCAAATTCCCAGATCGAAAGGCTAGTCGCCAACGCCGCTAGCCGTCGCCTCAAGGTTCTTCCTGGCTCCGCTTATTCGATATCCGGCGACTTATCGTTCGGGTTGAGGCTTGGCTTTGCCAGTCTCAATGATCGCGAATTATCGGACGCCGTTTCCAGACTAGCCGCGAGTTGGCGAGAGTCGAAACATAGTTAGTCCTCAACGTCGTCCCGCAATCCGAACCTGGTCTCCAATCTTTATGGATTGACCTTCTCGAATGGCGAGAACGCGAGTGTTGATCGCTAATTTGTAAAACGTTGGCAATCGAGAACGCTCTGCCCAACAGGGTAGAGTATCCTTACGCCCGTCGCAAAAGCGCCTTACGAAAGTTGAGTCCACTTCACCAGATCGCGAATCTCTTGCGGGAACCACACATCGATCGCTGGGACCGACGCCCTCAAACATGATGTCGCCAATGGAAAAGTGGACATTCACGTTCTCCCGTCCGTAGAGGCGGTCCTCCCAAAATGGCGGAACTCCATCGATCTCGATATTTGTTCGAAATCGCGCGCGAATTTCTTCGGTGGACAGTTTGAACCAGTCCGCGATCGCATTTAGCGTGGCGACACTGATGATTGTTGGCCCGAGCGCGAGTTGATCGTCCGGAAATCCCTTTACTGTATCTTGCCGCAGTGAAACCGGAAATTCGAATGACCCGCTGAGCCAGCGTTCTATATCCTCAAGCTCCGTGTCCAGTGAGAATTTGCGGTGAACCGGGCCGAGCCTCCCGCCCGCATCCAATTCTATTGTTCGATTATCCAGGTCAACTCGTGAACGGATACGGTGAACTGCCGCATAACGCTTTCCATTGACGTATTGTTCTTTGGAATCAAACATCGCCCACCGGCGATCAAAGTCGAGAGCGCCACTCGACAATACCACGCTCTGTTCGACGGATTCGCCATCGAGAGATTTCACAGGGTACACGATAATCTTTGAAACGAATGCCTCATCCATCATGAGGCTTTTGTACCCAAGCTGATAAATCCGAGAATGGACCAGTCGGCAGATTCGAAGTGGTCCGACTTGCCTTTAGAAATGGGAGCTCCCGTAGCTTGATTCACGTTACGACGCGTGCTTCTCGTCATCAGGAGAGACAGCGCAATTCGGGCGCGACCTGCGTTATGGTGACGTCGCATTTTTTGATGTTTGCCCGCCAAGCGACGATAGGCTTCACGATAGTTTGTTAATCACCAGGCTTCGTGCCTTATGATCATGACTGCTTGGCGAAATTCTTAATTCTACCCGCTGCGCGCACTGGTTCAGGAAATGGACATCACAGCAGATGAGCGTACCGAGGCGCAGTGCCTACACTAGTCCTTTACAGCGGGAGGCCTCAGAGCTTTCTAAATCGCAGCCGCCCTAACTCTCAGGACGTAGCTCGCCTTAAGTTCTCACAAGCTGGTCTTTTTGGGCGGCCGCACAAAAACTGCACTGTGCTAATAAATTCGACACGACTGGTGAATCAACCGTTCTGTTGCCTTGGCCCAACCTGCTGCCCGCGCTCTAACGGCGAATATCCGGCATACTGGCCCACCCAAAAAAAATTCGCTGGAGGGGGCAATCTGCAACCCTCAAAGTTTTTAAAAAGCTGAGGGCGTCGAAGCGACTTCAAGTACGTGTGACCTGCTCCCCAATTTGCCCCCGATTATAATGAGAGTCCGTTCTGGGGTTGGTCCCTGTGGTCCCTGTTGGAGCGGCTGCCTGTCGGCATACAAAATTTTGGACGCTGAACGCAGATGAGGTCTTTTGTGGCGGTGACGGATCGCGCGTGAATGGCGGTTCTTGGCAAACTATCGAGGTCCGACGTTCCGGGCTAGGCTGCTCTCCGGTAGGAAAACAGCGCTGCCAAAATAGTGGGTCTCGGGCTGTAGCAGACCCCCGCTACCACCTTTCCCCACACTCCTTTGACGTGGTTTGGATAGGCCTTTTCCCCGAGCAGGGCGTTCAGCCGGCCTGCTATCTCCACGGCTACACCACCTGGGCGCCCTGGATCGCGGAACACAGTGACCGTCTCGACCAGGTCTCTGACGGCTTCTGCGGCCTCTCCATCGCCCGCACTGACTCCTTTACCCAGCGCTTCTTCAAGCCGACCGAGCTGCTTCTCATATCGTTTGAGGATGGCCGGATGCAGCGCGACTTCCTTCAGAGCGGGTGTCCCCACGTCGGCCTGGACTCAGCACTATCCCGAGCGGGCGCTGAAGATCGTTGTGCCTTTTCCAGCAGGCGGGACCGCCGACGCCTGGGAGATCGACGTCGGTAGAGTTGGGTTTACGGTCGGCGGGCGTTTTGGCGGAGGTCGGCTGGCCGTCATGGCTGTGCATGATCGACGGAAATGGTGCCCTCAAAAATCTTGGCGACACGAGGGTCGACCGCGCCTTGCCCCCATGCGTTTGCAAACATCAAAGGCTACCAAAAGGCGGCCCCTGCTGCCGCCGTCAGGCCCTGCAGCAGTATGCGACGTGATTGGCAATCACGCTGATTCATCTGCATCGTCCTGGTCCTTCCGCGATTTGAAGGGTCATGGTTGCGACCACGTTTGGCCTGGCTAGGTTTTGCGAAACGTCCGCGCCGAAGCTCTCGGGGTTGCCGTCCGCCGTTTTCTTGGCCATCTGATGAACGACGAAGGCACCCGCCAAGTGTGTGCCCAGCATCCAAACTCGCCGCGATCATACAAGAGCTGTCCGTCCCCTTGCTGGTGAGCAGCGAGGGGGACAATTTCTTTCAGCCGGGATCAGGCGGCCTTGGCCTTCGCCACGTGGGTCGCGATCGCATCCATCAGCGCAGGCGACAGGCAATCATAGGGCTCGAGGCCGATTTCCTTGAACCGCGACCGGATGCCGGCCATCTGCTCGGGCTTCACGCCCGATTCGATCACCGAAGAGACGAAGGCAGCGAATTGCGGCGCCTGCGAACCCTGCTCCTGGAACAGCTCCGGATGGACGAAATCGAGGCCGTAGAACGGATGGTTCTTGTTCTCGATGCGGCCATACATGTGGGTGCCGCAGGCCTTGCAGGCATGCCGCTGGATCACGGCCGAGGCGTCGACGATCTGGAGCTTGTCGCCGTTCTCGAGCACGGTGAGGTTCTGGCGCGGCACCACCGCAACAACGGAGAAGTTCGCGCCCGCCGGCTTCCAGCACTTGGTGCAGCCGCAGGCGTGGTTGTGCGCCACGTCGCCCTTGATGCCGACCTTGACCTGATGGTCCTTGCATTTGCAGGCGAGCGTGCCGCCGGCGAAATGGCCGCTGCCTTGCTTGAGGCCGTTGTCGATCGATGGATGCAGAGAAGTCATGGGTCGATCCTCCTTGGGTGTGACGCTTGCGAGCTAGAACACGACGACTGAACGAATCGATTTTCCCTCATGCATCAGGTCGAAGCCCTTGTTGATGTCTTCGAGCTTGAGCGTGTGGGTGATCATCGGATCGATCTGGATCTTTCCGTTCATGTACCAGTCGACGATCTTCGGCACGTCGGTGCGGCCGCGCGCGCCGCCGAAGGCGGTGCCGCGCCAGTTGCGCCCCGTGACGAGCTGGAACGGACGGGTGGCGATCTCCTTGCCGGCTTCGGCGACGCCGATGATGATCGAGGTGCCCCAGCCGCGATGGCAGGCTTCCAGGGCCTGGCGCATCACCGTGGTATTGCCGGTGCAGTCGAAGGTGTAGTCGGCACCGCCATCGGTCAGGGTCACCAGATGCGGGACGATGTCGCCGGTGATCTTCTTGGGGTTGACGAAGTCGGTCATGCCGAACCGGCGGCCCCATTCCTCCTTGGAATCGTTAACGTCGACACCGATGATCTTGTCGGCGCCGGCCATCTTGGCGCCCTGGATGACGTTCAACCCGATACCGCCGAGACCGAACACGACGACGTTAGCGCCCGGCTCAACCTTCGCGGTGTTGACGACGGCGCCGACGCCGGTAGTGACGCCGCAGCCAATGTAGCAGCTCTTGTCGAACGGGGCGTCCTCGCGAATCTTCGCCACCGCGATCTCCGGCAGCACCGTGAAGTTCGAGAAGGTCGAGCAGCCCATATAATGATAGATCGGCTTGCCCTTGTAGGAGAAGCGGCTGGTGCCGTCAGGCATCACGCCCTTACCCTGGGTCGCACGGATCGCCGTGCAGAGATTGGTCTTCCGGCTCAGGCAGCTTTTGCACTGCCGGCATTCCGGCGTGTAGAGCGGAATGACATGGTCGCCCGGCTTCACCGAGGTCACGCCTGCGCCGATCTCGCGGACGATGCCGGCGCCCTCGTGGCCGAGGATCGACGGGAAGATTCCTTCGCTGTCGAAACCGTCGAGCGTATAGGCGTCGGTGTGGCAGATGCCCGTCGCCTTGATCTCGACCAGGACTTCGCCGGCCTTCGGCCCTTCCAGATCGACTTCGACGATTTCGAGCGGCTTTTTGGCTTCGAAAGCGACGGCGGCACGTGTCTTCATCGGTAACTCCTCAAATTCTCGCAGGATGCCAAGACGTAAGTCTCAGGCCGGCTGCAAACGTTCAGTTCTTGCCCATGCACGAATCTTCGCTCTTGGTATAGGCGTCGTTCTTGTCCTCATGCTGACCCGGGCGGGCGCGGGCCTGTGCCTTCAACGCGGGCGTAATGCCACGATTGCTTCCACCTCAAACAAGGCCGCATCGGCGGCCAGCCGGGAAACTTCTACGGTCGTGCTCGCAGGAGGTGCAGCGGTGTTGACAAAGGAGTCGCGTACCTCGCGCAAGATCGGCAATTGTGCCCGAATGTCGGTCAAATAGTGATTGACCTTGATAACGTCCGCAAAAGTTGCGCCAACAGAGTCCAGAGCTGATTTCAAGTTCTTGTATGCCTGTGTGGATTGAGCTCTGAAGTCACCCGGTTCGCCGGCGAACACTCCATCAGGCGTAAGCCCTAATTGGCCCGCTATGACGACGAGCCGATGTGGTCCAGAAACCTCGACCAAGTGCGTATAGCCAGGGCCCTTTGCAATAGTTGGGGGATTGGAGAATGTATTCTCCGCGTGTGCAAATGGAGCAGTGGCCGCCGCAAGTACAAACAGTGGGGCGAAATTCAAAGCTAGATGCTTTGCTCTTTTGAACATTGTGGACTTCCTTTCTGCTGAGTGTTCGAGCAGCGATGATTCTTGCGATCGGTCTCGCAGTTCAGGGCATCCTTGAGCATTCGTCCGACCTAGCGCGTCGCGGCATGCTCGCGTCGCTCGTTTCCCGCTTGAGATGCCGCGTCGGTCGCCGCCACCGCATCGGAAAAATCAGAACTGCCGCTCTGGCAGTCTCAGCATGATGCCGTCGAGCGCGGACGTAACGTGGATCTGGCAGGACAATCGGCTGTTGGGCAGCCGTTCGGTCGCGGTGCCATCAAGCAGCGCGTCCTCGTCGTCGCCCATGTCAGGTAGGCGCGCGAGCCAGCTCGGGTCGACATAGACGTGGCAGGTCGCGCACATCGCGTTGCCGCCGCATTCGGCCAAAATGCCGTCGATGCCGTGGCGGGTCGCAGCCTGCATGACGCTTTCGCCGTAACTGGCCTCGACGCGCTCGGACTTACCGTCGGGATGGATGAAGATGATGGCGGTCATAAACTTCCTCGTCAAGCAGGGGTGATGGTGACAGGCAGGCTATCGAGCCCACGCAGCGTGTTGTTGAAGCGTCGTTTCGGCTCGCCCGATATTTCTATCTTGGCGATCCGCTGCGCGAGCGCGGTCAGCATCACCTCGCCTTCGAGCCGGGCGACGAGCTGGCCGACGCACATGTGGATGCCGGAGCCGAAGCCGACATGGCCGGAGGTGCGGCGGGTGATGTCGTAGCTGTCAGGCTTGTCCCAACGCCGCGGATCGCGGTTAGCGGCTCCGAGGAACATCAGGACCTTTTCGCCTTCGCCTATGCGATTGCCGGATATTTCGACTTCACGCGTTGTAGTCCGGAAGAAGGTCTGAACCGGGCTTTCGAAGCGGACCGCCTCCTCGAACGCACTGCGCGACAGCGCCGGATCCTGGCGCAGCAGCTCAAACTGTTCGGGAAACCGCGCGAGGCAATAGACTGCAGCCCCGATTCCGTTGACGGTGGTGTCGATGCCGGCCGAGAGCAGCGCTCGTGCGAGGAGCGGCGCCTCCGCTTCGGTAATATCACCGCTGTCGACTCGCGCGTGGATACAGCCGCCGAACCCCTCCGGCGCCAGGTTTTCGCGCTGGCATTGCTCATGCACATAGGCCTGATGCGGCGCCGAGCGTTCGAGCGCGGTTTGACGTAGTTCATTCGGCGGGCCGAATGCATTGAACCCCACCACCGCATAGGGCAGCAGATGTTC
>Ga0209758_1000450_pt1 | contig 68773 bp, 61 predicted proteins | sample AraplaMF_Col_mMF_FD_184258 | JGI IMG/M metagenome (GOLD analysis project Ga0209758, IMG submission 184258) | Arabidopsis root microbial communities from the University of North Carolina, USA - plate scrape MF_Col_mMF (SPAdes) (version 2) | ecosystem: Host-associated > Plants > Roots > Endosphere... | reverse complement strand
CGGGCGCTCGGTGCGCTCGCCACGTTCGCGGTCGCGACGGGCCAGAACCGGCGACAGTTCCAGGTCCAGCTCTTCGACGCGGATGGTCATGAAGCGCAGAACATCTTCATTGATCAGCAGCTGACGCTCCATCTCCTTCACGGCCGCGGCCGGGGCGTCGATGGCGAGCAGGGAATAGTGGCCCTTGCGGTTCTTCTTGATGCGATAGGTGAGGTTACGCAGGCCCCAGTATTCGATCTTGGCGATGTGACCGCCATTTTCTTCCAGGAGGGCCTTGAGTTGCTCGTTCAGAGCTTCGGCCTGTTGCGGCGAGATGTCCTGCCGCGCGATGACCACGTGTTCGTAGAACGCCATGTTTTCCTTCTTCCGGCTTGGAAGGCGGCGCGAGCGACGGCGGAAGTCCGTCGACCACGATGGATCCTGCATGCCGAGCGGGAAATCCCGACCCATAGGGCTGCGTGCAAGACCGCCATCCGTGAGAGGGCGCGCTAATACAGGAAAGGGCGCGGCAGCACAAGTCGGGGAGCAGGCTTGCATCCCTGGGTGGTTGTGAGGCAAGGAAAAAGCCTGATCGCTGGGGGCTCGCCATCATGAAACGTCTCGCTGTCGCCGCCGCCGTCGCCCTGTGCCTCGCAGGGGGCGCGGCCCAGGCCCGGCAGGCGTCGCCGCCGCCCGCCGCCGCGTCCAAGGCCACGCCCGAAACCCGCGCCCTGGCGGCGCGCTATTTCGACGCGATCCATTACGACAAGCTGCTGGGACAGATGATGGGCCAGATGGTCCCGATGATGATGGAGTCGATGCGCAAGCAGGCGCCGTCGATGACGGACGAGCAGAGCCGCCTGCTTAGCGAGACCGTCGTCGAGACCACGGGGGAAATGACCGGCAAGATGAAGGCGCCGATGATCGACGCCATGGCCGAGGTCTTCACCGAACAGGAACTGCGCGATCTGGTGACCTTCTATGAAGGACCTTCCGGTCGGGCTCTGATCGCCAAGACGCCCGAACTCACCCAGAGGATGATGGCGCAGATGCCGGGCATGATGGCCGAGATGCAGGTCAAGATGCGGGAGAGGCTATGCGCCAAGATCGGCTGCGAGAAAACCGCCGCGCCATCGAAACCCTGAGGCCGCCCGGAAAACGGGCGAACGAACAACTGTCATACAAATTTGACGGCGCAAGGCTTCAGCCCATCGCCGCCTTGTGCTATCGGGCGGTCATGGGGTGCAGGACGACCTTCCTGATTGCGGCCTTGCTGACCGCCGCCGCCGCGCCGGCGATGGCGGGCGACATCGTGCGCAAGCCGGACCTGGCGGTCTGGGGCGCAGACGGCCATTTCCAGGGCTATTCCGCCGCCCAGACGCTGGACCTGTCGACCGACGCCGAGAAAGCGACCTTCACCGCCAAGGTGGCCGGAGGGCTCGACGATCCGACCTATAATTTCGACCTCAACCTGAACCAGAAGCCCGACGAGCAAGTCGCGACCAACCGGGCGGTCGGGGTGGGCGCGTCCTGGAACGCCCGCGAGGCGGCGATCCGCTCGTCCCTGGCCCGTTCGTTCGGCTTCGGCCTGCTGCCCAAGGCCAACTATGTGCGGCTGTCGATGGACATGAACGCCTCCCAGCCGATCTATCTGCGTGGCCGCACGCCCATCACCCGGGCCAATGTGCGCTCGGAGCTGACCCTGGACGGCCGCCCGGTCGCCTCGATCGCGGTCGGCGGCGGCACGATGGGCGACGAGGGCGTCGATTTCAGCCTGACCCGGCCGTTCGACATCCCCGCCGAGTTCACCGTCAGCCTGCGGGCCGCCGACGAGCGGGTCCAGGACGGTCGGCTGATGGTCAAGCTGGTCCGCACCACCTGGTAGGTCAGGCGGCGTCGGTCGCCGGCCCCGCGATCGCGCGCTCGCGACGGCGTACGGCCTGGGCGAACCGCTCCAGGTAGCGGGGGTTCTCGGTGCCCATCAGCCTGTCCCACCAAGTGAAGTAGAGCCCGTAGTTCCAGCCCGCCTGGGCGTGATGCAGGTCGTGATGGGTCACGGTCGTCAGCCAGGGCAGCAGCGGCCGGCCGTCGCGCGTGGCCGGGAACAGCTCATAGCCGCTGTGGCCCAGGGTGTTGCGGACGATCTGGTGCAGCATGAACAGGCCCGCGACCGGCCACTGGGTGGGCACGATCAGCATCCACAGCGGCACGAACAGCGCATTGATCGCCGCCTCGCCCAAGTCGAAACTGTAGGCGGTGAACGGCGACGGGCTGTTGGACCGGTGATGGCGGCGATGGAAGGTCCGGAACAGCCGCCGGTCGTGAATCAGCCGGTGGGTCCAGTAGAACCAGGCGTCGTGGGCGACGATCATCAGGACCAGGCTGGTCCAGAACCAGGCCGGTCCCAGGGCGCGGGCGATATGAGGGCCGGGCATCAGGCCGGCGCGAAACAGGCCGAAGCTCAGCAGGCCGACCGTCGAGAACACCATGATCGAGCGGATCGAACAGGCGAACTCGATCAGCAGCTGGCGCGCGGGCGGACGGCCCTCGCGGATCTTGCGGCCGGCCAGCGGGACCGCCAGCACGACCCATAGGGTCAGCCAGACGCCGACCGCGAAGACCACGTAGCGGCTGACGTCGGTGAACGTGGCGTGCAGCCAGTTTTTGGCGAAGGGAAGAAGGAACGACATCGGGCTTTCCTCGGATGAATGACGTCCCGAGGAAGGCGCGGCGGCCGCGGCCCTGTCGCGCCGATCGCGAAATCAGGCGCTTTTGTCGGCTTTCGACGAGGGATCGCCGGTTTCGATCAGCCTCAGTCGCGCGGGGGCGGGGGTGTTGGCGACCCGCCACTCGGTCGGGGTGACGCCGGTGGCGGCCCGGAAGGCGCGGTTGAACGGACCCAGGGAGGCGAATCCCAGGTCATAGGCGATGGTCGAGATCGACTTCAGGGCCAGGTCCGGAGCGGCGAGGGCGGCCTTGGCCGCCTCGATGCGCCGGCCGTTGACGTAGTCGGCGAAATTGCGGTGGCCCAGGACGCCGTTGATCAGCCGCCGCAGGCGATGCTCGGGCGCCCCGACCAGGGCCGCCAGGGCGCTGATCGACAGGTCCTCGCCGCGCCAGACCTCGTCGTCGTCCATGGCGGTCGCCAGCCGGGCCAGCACGAGGCGGTCGGCGGGGGCGAGATCCAGGGCGGCGGCGGGCGGGGGCGCCGTCGTCTCGCCGGCCAGGGGGACCACGACCAGCAGCGGCTCGGCGCGCAGCAGGGCGGCCGAGGCCGCCGCCGCCAGGGCGGCCAGGGCCAGGGCCTGCAGCAGGCTCGAGGCGGGCAGCCCCGGCAGACCGCCGATCCAGGCCATGTCCCGGGCGCTGAGCAGCAGGATATAGCCGGCCGCGGCGATCATCACCGGGCCGCGAAGCCGGCGGCGCTGGTCCACCAGGTCGCCGCGCCAGCCGCGCCAGATCACCATCAGGGCGTGCGTGACCAGGGCGACCGAGGCCAGGTTGAAGGCCAGCCAGAACGGCTTGCATATGGCCGGCGGCATCGAGCGGGCCAGGAGCCACAGCGCCACGAGCCCGACGGCGGGCCAGAGGCGATGGAGCGAGAAGCGCCGCTCGTCGGTGAACAGCGCGTAGGCCAGGGCCCAGAACAGGCCGGTGGTGGCCACCGACAGGGCGCAGACCACGGCGGAGGCCACGGCCACGCCGCCCGGCCTGTAGCCCTCGATCACATGGGCGATGGCGCAGGCGAAAAACAGGCCGCCGATCCAGCGGGCCGGCGTCACGCGCCGGTCCAGGACCAGGGCCAGCCCCGTGACCGCGAAGCCGCCGATGGCGGCGCCGCGCGCCAGGGCTTCCAGAAGGATCGTATCGACCATGGCCGTGATCCTAGACGTGGCGCGCGCGGACCGCCGCGGTCGGCGCGCGCCGATTTCGCAAGAGGTTGGCCGAAACCGGAATTATTTCTTCTTTCCGGCCTTGTAGGCCTTCACCGCGTCCATCGTTTGGGTGACATGGCCCTGGAAGTTCAGGTCGCTGTAGGCCAGCAGGATCTTGCCGCCGGGCGCGATCACGTAGGAGGTGCGGTTGGACAGGTTGTCCTTCATCGGCAGCACCACGTCATACGTCTTGATCAGGTCGGCGTTCGCCGCGGCCACGGCGAACTTGTCGCGGCAGTGCTCCTTGGAGAAGTCCTTGATGCGGTCGACATTGCCGCCGGTGACGCCGATCACCGTCGCGCCCAGCTTCTCGAAAGCAGGCGTGGCCTCGGCGAATTCGTGGGCCTCGGCGGTGCAGCCCGAGGTGTAGGCGGCGGGGAAGAAGTACAGCACCACCGGACCCTTCTTCAGCGCCTTGGACAGGGTGAAGCTGAAGTCCTTGCCAGCCAGGGCGGCCGGGGCGGTGAAGTCGGGCGCCTTGTCGCCGACCTTCAGGGCGGCCAGGGCGGGGGAGGACGCCACGAGGGCGGCGCAGAGAGCTAGACCGGTCAGCAGGCGTTGCATGCGTGGGCTCCAGGGGGAAGGCGAAGGGCGCAGCCAGCTGCGTCACGATTTCAATAACGCCATTCTCCCGGCTTCCAAACGGCTAGCTGCGTCCTAAAGTCCCACGGCTGAAACAGGGAGGCGGCCATGGCGCTCGGCGAGACGGAAATCCCAACCCTGGCGGCCTGGGCGGGTGGGCCCGAACGCTTCCGGGCGCTGTTCGAGGCCTTCTACGCCGCCGTGCCCGACCATCCGGTGCTGGCGCCGGTGTTCGCCGGCATGAACCCGCGTCACGCCGAGCACGTGGCCGCCTTCGTCACGGAGGTGTTCGGCGGTCCCAAGGCCTATACCGAGGCCGGCGGCGGCCACGCCGCGATGATCGGCCATCACCTGGGCCGCCACCTGACCGAGGACCAGCGCCGCGCCTGGGTCTCGCTGATGCTGGACACCGCCGACGCCGTCGGCCTGCCGGCGGATCCGGAGTTCCGCGCCGCCTTCGTCGGCTATCTGGAGTGGGGCACGCGGCTGGCGGTGATCAACTCCGCGCCGGGTGTCGAGGCGCCCAAGGACGACCCGCCGATGCCGGTCTGGGGCTGGGGACCGCCCGGCGGGCCCTGGTTGGGCTGAGGCAGGTCGCCCATCGCCCGCCGTTTCACGCCATGGTAGAAACCAGGACAGGCAGGCGGAGGCGGCTCGAATGCGCGGCGCGATTCTTTCCACGACGGTTCTGGCCACGGCGTTGCTGACGGCGACCGTGGCGCACGCGGAGGCTCCGACGATCCGTGGCTTTCGGCCGCCGCCCTCACGGGTCGCGATCCCGTTCACGCCGCGTCCGGCGCCCCCGCCTTCGGTGACCTCCCGACCGGTCGCCGTCGCCGCCCGGACGCCGCATTGCCCGAAGCCGCCGCCCAAGCCGCCGGTTTCGGTCAGCATTTCCAGGCCGGACTACAACAAGCGGACCATGAGGCTGGTGCAGCAGAACATCGCCATGATGGCCGCCATGCGCGCCGCCGAGACGCCCCGTCGCTGCGATCCGTCCTGGAGCGCCAGGAAGCTGGCGCGCAGGGGCTGTCCGGCGGCCGCGCGGCCGTCCGACCCCGTGCTGGACCTGGCGCCGCCGCCGCCGCTCGCCTCGGGAACGGCCGTGGCGACGGCTCCGGAGGCCGCGGCAGGCCAAAACTGATCCTTGCCCGTGGCGCGGCGATCCCATAACCCTCCCGCCCTTGGATTTGTAACGACGGAGCGGGCCCATGAGCATCGCCTTCATCTTCCCGGGGCAGGGCAGCCAGACGGTCGGCATGGGCGCCGACCTGGCCCTGGCCTTCGCCGCCGCCCGCGAGGTGTTCCAGGAGGTCGACGACGCCCTGGGCCAGAAGCTGTTCAAGCTGATGAGCGAGGGGCCCGAGGGCGACCTGACCCTGACCGAGAACGCCCAGCCGGCCCTGATGGCCGTCAGCCTGGCCGTGGCCCGGGTCCTGGAAAAGGAATTCGGCGTCGGAATCGACAGGGCCGCCTTCGTGGCCGGCCACAGCCTGGGCGAATACAGCGCCCTGGCCGCCGCCGGCGCGATCACCCTGGCCGACACCGCGCGCCTGCTGAAGCTGCGCGGCCAGGCCATGCAGCGCGCCGTGCCGGTGGGAGAGGGGGCCATGGCCTCGCTGATCGGCCCCAAGACCGACCTGGCCCTGGCCGAAGCGGCCGCGGCGGCCGGCTCCGAAGTCGGGGTCTGCGTCGTGGCCAACGACAACAACAACGGCAACGTGGTGATTTCCGGCGCCAAGGCCGCCGTCGACAAGGCCATCGAGAAGGCCAAGGAACTGGGCGCGCGGGCCATTCCGCTGAACGTCTCGGCCCCGTTCCACTGCCCCCTGATGCAGCCGGCGGCCGACGAGATGGAAGAGGCCCTGGCCCGCACCACCATCGTCGCCCCCCGCGCCCCGCTGGTGGCCAATGTCACCGCCGCGCCGGTCCATGATCCGGACATCATCCGCAGGCTGCTGGTCGAGCAGGTCACCGGCCGCGTCCGCTGGCGCGAGAGCATGACCTGGCTGGCCCAGGAAGGCGGCGTCACCCGCTTCGCCGAGGCCGGCGCGGGCAAGGTGCTGTCGGGCATGGCCAAGCGGATCGCCCCGGACGCCGAGGCCGTTCCCCTGAACAGCCCGGCCGACCTCGAAGCCTTCGCCAAGTCGCTCTAATTCCAGGATCCAGGATCATGTTCGATCTCACCGGCAAGACCGCCCTCGTCACCGGCGCCACGGGCGGCATCGGCGGGGCCATCGCCAAGGCCCTGCACGGGCAGGGCGCCCATGTCGTGCTCTCCGGCACCCGCGAATCGGCCCTGTCCGAGCTGGCCGCCCAGTTCGGCGAGCGCGTCTCGTTCGTGGCGGCGAACCTGTCCGACGCCGCCGCCGTGGATGGCCTGGTCGCCAAGGCCGAGGAAGCCGCGGGCGCGCCGCTGGACATCGTGATCGCCAATGCCGGCATCACCCGCGACGGCCTGATCGTCCGCATGAAGGACGAGGACTGGGACACCGTGATCAAGGTGAACCTGGAAGGCTATTTCCGCCTGTCGCGCGCCGCCGCCAAGGGCATGATGAAGCGCCGTTCGGGCCGGATCATCGGCATCACCTCGATCGTCGGCGTCACCGGCAATCCGGGCCAGACCAACTACGCCGCCTCCAAGGCCGGCATGATCGGCTTCTCCAAGGCCCTGGCCCAGGAGCTGGCCAGCCGCAACGTCACGGTCAACTGCGTGGCCCCCGGCTTCATCGCCAGCCCGATGACCGACGCCCTGAACGAACAGCAGCGGGCCGGCATCCTGTCGACCATCCCCGCCGGCCGCCTGGGCGAAGGGAGCGATATCGCCGCCGCGTGCGTTTACCTCGCCAGTGACCAGGGCGGCTATGTCACGGGTCAGACCTTGCACGTCAACGGCGGCATGGCCATGATCTGACGTACCGTCTTTTCCTGGGCTGGACGCCTTTCTGCTTGGAAAGACGAAAGCCCACATTTCTAACCGGACGTGCCGCTAGTCACTCGAAAAAGAACGTGATAGGCGGTGGCCCGACAATTCCCGTGGGTGGTGAAGGTTCGCCCCCGTCGCCCGCGGAACTGCAAGATTCAAAACGAGGGACTAACAGAATGTCCGACATTCTCGAGCGCGTGCGTAAGATCGTCATCGAGCACCTGGACGCCGATCCGGAAAAGGTCACCGAAAAGGCCAGCTTCATCGACGACCTGGGCGCCGACAGCCTCGACAACGTCGAGCTGGTCATGGCGTTCGAAGAAGAATTCGACATCGAAATTCCGGATGACGCCGCCGAGCACATCCAGACCGTCGGTGACGCCGTGAAGTTCATCACGGAAAAGACCGGCGCCTAAGGCGTCGGGTTCGCGTCATTTCCGCGAACAGCACTATCAACCGCCGCGTCGCACGGGCTCTTGCCATCGTGCGCGCGGCGGTTTTCGTATGTGGCCGAGATTCGCGGGGTCGGGGGGCTGTCCGAGTCGTCAGCATCCCCATATGACCGCGATGCGAAGGTTGGGAGTGATCCATGCGTAGAGTCGTCGTCACCGGGCTTGGCCTCCTGACCCCCCTGGGTCAGGGCGTCGATGTCACCTGGAAGAACATCCTGGCCGGCAAGTCCGGCGCGAACCGGATCTCGTCCTTCGACCCGACCGAATATGCCTGCCAGGTGGCCTGCGAAGTGCCGCGCGTCGATGGACGCGGCGGCGGCGGTCCGGACGTCGAGGGCGCGTTCAATCCCGACCTGACCATGAGCCCGCGCGACCAGAAGCGCGTCGACGACTTCATCCTGTACGGCATCGCCGCTGCGGACGAGGCGGTGAAGGATTCGGGCTGGGTCCCGCAGACCGAGGAAGACAAGTACCGGACGGGGGTGATCCTGGGCTCGGGCATCGGCGGCCTGTCGACGATCGCCGACACCGCCCTGGAGCTGGAGGCCAAGGGGCCGCGCCGCGTCAGCCCGTTCTTCATCTCCTCGGCCCTGATCAACCTGATCTCGGGCCAGGTCTCGATCCGCTATGGCTTCAAGGGCCCCAACCACGCCGTGGTCACCGCCTGCGCCACCGGCGCCCACGCCATCGGCGACGCCACCCGGCTGATCAAGTACGGCGACGCCGACGTGATGATCGCCGGCGGCGCGGAAGCGGCCGTCTGCAAGGTCGGCATGGCCGGCTTCATCGCCTGCCGCGCCGTGGCCACCGCCTTCAACGACACGCCGGAGAAGGCCTCGCGCCCCTACGACAAGGACCGCGACGGCTTCGTGATGGGCGAGGGCGCCGGCGTCGTCGTCCTGGAGGAGTACGAGCACGCCAAGGCGCGCGGCGCCAAGATCTATGCCGAGGTCATCGGCTACGGCCTGTCGGGCGACGCCTATCACATCACCGCCCCGTCGGAGGACGGCGACGGCGGCTTCCGGGCCCTGTCGGCGGCGGTCAGGGACGCGGGGATCGCCCCGTCGGAGATCGACTACGTCAACGCCCATGGCACCTCGACCATGGCCGACGGCATCGAGGCCGGGGCCGTCGAGCGCTTCCTGGGCGATCACGCCAGGAACGTGGTGATGTCGTCGACCAAGTCGATGACCGGGCACCTGCTGGGCGCGGCCGGCGCGATCGAGGCGATCTTCTCGGTCCTGGCCATCCGAGACCAGATCGCCCCGCCGACCATCAACCTGGACAATCCGAACGTGAACGTCGCCATGAACCTGGCGCCGAACAAGGCCGTGCCGCACAAGATCGACGTGGCGGTGTCCAACAGCTTCGGCTTCGGCGGCACCAACGCCTCGGTCGTGTTCCGCAAAGTCTCGTGAGCCGCAAGCCCCCTCAGCAACGCCGGACGACCCGTCCTGCTCCGAAGACGGGGGCTCCCCGCAAGGCCAATCCGCGCCGGCGCGAGACCGCGCCGGTCGGACGCCGAATCGCGGCCATGGGCGGGGGCCTGCTGACCATGCTGGGCCTGGCCGCCGTGCTGGTGGTGCTGGGCGCGGTGTGGATCTACCAGGGGCCGGGCCCGGCCGCGCGGTCGGGCGAGGTCACCACCGTGGTCCTGCGGCGCGGGGCCAGCCTGCCCGAGATCGCCTCCAGCCTGGAGCAGGCGGGGGTGATCCGTTCGTCCTCGCTGTTCCTGACCGCCGCCCAGACCACCGGCGCGGCGCGCAAGCTGAAGGCCGGCGAATATGAGTTCGCCTCGCGCGCCTCGCTGCGCCAGGTGCTGGCCAAGATCCGCGACGGCAAGATCGTCCGCCACCAGGTGACCATCGCCGAGGGCCTGACTTCTGAGATGGTGGTCGACATCCTGATGCGGGCGCCCGAACTGACCGGCACGGCGCCGATCCCGCCGGAAGGCTCGATCCTGCCCGAGACCTACCAGGTCCAGCGTGGCGAGGACCGGGCGGCGGTGCTGCAGCGGATGATGGACGCCCGCGACACGCTGCTCGACCGCCTGTGGGCCGCCCGCCAGCCGGGCCTGCCGTTCGAGACCAAGGACCAGGCCGTGACCCTGGCCTCGATCGTCGAGAAGGAGACGGGCCTGGCCCGCGAGCGCCCGCACGTGGCGGCCGTGTTCATCAACCGCCTGCGCCAGGGCGTCCGCCTGGGCAGCGATCCGACGATCATCTACGGTCTGACCCGCGGGCGTCCGCTGGGCCGGGGCATCCTGCAGTCGGAACTGCAGCGTCAGACGCCCTACAACACCTATCTGATTGACGGCCTGCCGCCGACCCCGATCGCCAATCCGGGCAAGGCCGCCCTGGAGGCCGTGCTCAACCCGATGAAGAGCGACGATCTCTACTTCGTCGCCGACGGGACCGGCGGCCACGTGTTCGCCTCGACCTACGAGGCGCACGAGCGCAATGTCGTCAAGTGGCGGCAGGTCGAGCGATCGAAGGCGGCGGCCCAGGCCGGCGTTCCGGGGCCTGTGAAAAGCCCACCGCAAGCGCCATCGGGCGCCGGAGGCTAGGATGGCGCTGTCAGGCATGACCGGCTTCGCCCGCGTCGAGGGCTCGCACGGGGCCTGGTCGTGGGCGGTGGAGGCGCGCAGCGTCAACGGCCGCAACCTCGAGACCCGCTTTCGGGGCCCGCCGGGCTTCGACGGCCTTGACCGCGCCGCGCGCGACGGCGCCCAGGCCCGCTTCCAGCGCGGCCAGCTGACGGTCAACCTGCAGGCCAAGCGGGCGGAGGCCCTGGCGGCCGTCCAGGTCAATGTCGAGGTGATGGAGCGCTACCTCAAGGCCGGCGCGCCCTATGTCGCCACCGGCATGGTCGGCAAGCCCAGCCTGGACGGCCTGCTGGCCCTGCGCGGCGTGATCGACACCCGCGAGGACGAGGACGCCGCCGAGGATCGCGCCCAGGTAGAGGCCGCCATGGCCGCCACGATCGGCCAGGCCCTGGACGGGCTGAAGGCCGCGCGGCTGGAGGAGGGGGCGGCCCTGGCGCCGATCCTGACCGGCGCCGTCGACCGTATCGAGGCCCTGACGCAACTGGCGTCGCGGGAAGCCGCCGGCCAGCCGGCCGTGCTCAGGGACCGCTACGCCCGCAAGCTGACCGAGCTGATCGGCGAGGCGGCCTCGGAAGAGCGCATTGTGCAGGAAGCCGCCGCCATGGCCGTGAAGGCCGATGTCCGCGAGGAGCTGGACCGGCTGTCCAGCCACGTGGCCGCCGCCCGCGCCCTGCTGGCCGCCGACACGGCCGCCGGCCGGCGCCTGGACTTCCTCAGCCAGGAGTTCATGCGCGAGGCCAACACCCTTTGCAGCAAGTCGGCGCTGACCGCCCTGACCGCGCACGGCCTGGATCTGAAGGCCACGATCGAGCAATTCCGGGAACAGGTTCAGAATGTCGAATAATCCGCATGGACGCACCCGCGGCCTGCTGTTGATGGTCGTGGCCCCGTCGGGCGTGGGCAAGACCTCGCTGACCCGCCGCCTGGTGGCCGACCACGGCGACCTGCACCTGTCGATCAGCGCCACCACCCGCGACCCGCGCCCGGGCGAGCACGACGGCCGCGACTACCACTTCGTCAGCCGCGACAAGTTCCAGGCGATGATCCAGGAGGACGCCTTCCTGGAATGGGCCGAGGTCTATGGCAACCATTACGGCAGCCCGCGCGCGCCGATCATGGACGCGCTGGACCGTGGCGAGAGCGTGCTGTTCGACATCGACTTCCAGGGCGCGATGAAGGTCCACAAGCAGGCCGGCGAGGACAGCGTCCTGGTCTACATCCTGCCGCCGTCCCTGGCCGAGATGAGCCGCCGCCTGCACGCCCGCAGCCAGGACAGTGAAGAGGTCATCCATCGCCGCCTGGCCCGCGCCAAGGACGAGGTCGCCGCCTGGGAGCAGTTCGACTACGTCATTCTCAACGACGACTTCGACAAGGCCTATTCGGACCTGGCCCACATCTACCACGCCGAGCGCCAGAAGCGGGCCCGCAACCCGTGGATCGGCAACCTGGTGCAGGACCTGCTGAAGGAAGAGATCTAGGCCTTACCACCGTCCGTCACGCGCCGGTCCCACATCAGCGCGCCCGTCGAAACTGCTGGGGCGTGAGGCCCGTCGTCGCCTTGAACGTTCTGTTGAACGGACCGATCGAACCAAATCCGCAATCGAAGGCGATCGTGAGAATGGGAAGGTGGTCGTAGGCGGAGGCGGCCAGTTGGCGCTTGGCTTCCTCGATGCGGAAGTGGTTGGCCATCTGGTTGAAGTTGCGGAAACCCAATGATCCCGTGACGCACTGGGTCACCTTGTAGTCGGGCTCGCCCAGGCGACGCGCGAGGTCGGCGACCTTCAGGTTGTGCCGCGTATAGACCGCTTCCTCGCTCATCAGGCGCCGAAGGCGCTCGGCCAAGTCGCCGGTTTCGACAGGCTGTGCTCGACGGCGGCTTCGGCTGGCGTCCGCCAGCGGATGGCCGTGGCGGTACCAGATGGCCAGCGCCATCCCGAGCAGGGCCAGCAGCGCGCAAGTGGACTTGATCGCCATCCTGCCCTGGGCCGCCACCCCGCCGGCCGGCGCACCATTCACCCAGACGACGGCGACGACCAGCAGCGCCGCGTATCCGGCCGCGAAGGCCAGGCGAAACCGCCGCTCGTTCCTGGATGTCTCGGACGCCAGACCCCTCAGCGGCTCGATCATCGCGAGCAGGAGAAGCGCCGAACTGATCAGCCCGCTCAGGTTGTCGACCATGCGCGGCAAGGTCGCGGCGCTTTCTCCCGCCAAGCGCAGGACGGCGCCGCTGGCCACGAGGACCAGCACCAGCGCTAGGGGCCACGCCGCCCGTCGGGTTCCAGCGGGTCGAAACAGGGCCCGCACCAACAGCCATGACCAGCCGCAGGTCGCGTCGCCGGCGATGGCGAGGATGTCGGAGGCCAGGCCGAGGCGGTGGCCCATCCATTGCGCCAGGCAGAACGCGGCGACGGCTCCAGCGAAGAGGCCGCCGTAAAGTTGGATGTCGGCGAGTCGCCCGCCGGTGCGGGGCGTCGCGGTCAGGCCATCAGCGCTCATGACGCCCCAATCTCCCTCTCCAGCTTGGCCCTCTTACGGTCAGGGATCGAGAATCCATAGCCGATTTCCAAATCGGCGAGATCGCTTTCGACAAACGCCGCATCGGCTTGGGTCCCAACCATGGACCAGGGCGCGAGGCGGAATGACGATCAAGAGGCCGGCAAACCAACCGGACGGAATTTCAAGCGAAGGGCGTTTGCTGCGCCGTTCCGGCTTGGCGTGGTTTGTCGTCGCCACGGTCGGTCAGGCCGCCTTCATCTGGATGATCGTCGCGCACTATGGCCGCAAGTCCCTGGCCGGAGATCCGGCCGGCTGGAACGACAAGCCCCTCATCAAAGGCTACGTTCCCGGCGACGCCGCGGGCAACCTGATGTTCGCCGTTCATGTCCTGCTGGCCGCGGTCGTGACGCTGGGCGGACTGTTCCAACTCGTCCCCGCCATCCGTCGGCGGGCGCCCGCCTTGCATCGCTGGAACGGCAGGCTTTTCTTCGTCACGGCCTATGTGATGGCCCTGGGCGGTCTGTGGCTCACCTGGGCCAGGCCTACCTATCTGTCGCTGATCTCCGCCATCTCGGTGTCCATCAACGGCGCGCTGATCCTGATCTTCGCCACCCTGGCCTGGCGCATGGCCGTCGCCGGCAAGCTGGACGCGCATCGCCGGTGGGCCATGCGGGCCTTCCTGGTGGTGAACGGGGTCTGGTTCCTGCGGGTCCTCATCATGGCCTGGGTCCTGGTCTCGGGCGGCGGGCTGGGCATGAACCGCACGCTGTCCGGCCCGGCCGACGTGGTGCTCCAGTTCGGATCCTATCTTCTGCCGTTGGCGGTGCTGGAGGCCTATCTCCGGGCGCGAGGCGCCGGCGCCGCCACGCGGCGGGTGACCATCGGCCTGATGGTCGTCGCGACCCTGCTGACCGCCGTCGGCGTTCTCGGCGCCGTGATCCTCATGTGGGGCCCCTACATGACCTGAATCAGGCCTGGGCCATCACCGCCCGCGCCAGGGCCTGGAAGCCGGCCACGTCGATGGTCTCGGCCCGGGCGTCGGGATCGATCCCGGCCTTCTCGCACAACGCGCCGCCGCCCAGGCCCTTGAGGCTGGAGCGCAGCATCTTGCGGCGCTGGCCGAAGGCGGCGGCGGTGACCTTCTCCAGGGCCGCCACCAGCGCCTTGTCGGGAGCCGGCTCCAGCGGGACCAGCCGCACCACGGCCGAGGCCACCTTGGGCGGCGGGGTGAAGGCGCGGGCCGGCAGGTCCATGACCACCTTGGCGCTGCAGACGGTCTGGGAAACCACGGCCAGGCGGCCGTAGGCGTCGTCGTCCACGTCGGCGGCGATGCGGTCGGCGACCTCTTTCTGGAACATCAGGGTCATCGACAGCGGCCGGAACGGGCCCGTCAGCCAGTTGATCAGCAGCGGCGTGCCGACATTGTAGGGCAGGTTGCTGACCATGTGGGCCGGGCCGCCGGCGATGGCGGCCATGTCGACCTTGAGGGCGTCGCCCTGGACGATCTCGAGCCGGCCCTCGGCGGCCGCGGCCAGCTCTTCCAGCAGCGGAATGAATCGCCGGTCCATCTCCACCGCCACGACCCGCGCGCCGGTTTCCAGCAGGGCCCGGGTCAGGCCGCCGGGGCCGGGGCCGACCTCGATCACCACGTCGCCTTCGCCGACCTCGGACAGGCGGGCGATCTTGCGGGTGATGTTCAGGTCCAGCAGGAAGTGCTGGCCGAAGCTCTTGTTGGCCAGCAGGTCGTGCTCGGCGAGAACCTCGCGAAGCGGCGGCAGGTCGGCGAGGCTCATGGTCTCTCGAAAGGTTCGGGCGCCCAAGTCAGGCGATGGCGCGACGGTCGGCGATCTCGGCCGCCAGGCGGATGGCGGCGACCAGGCTGTCGGCCCGGGCCAGGCCCCGGCCGGCGATGTCGAAACCCGTACCATGATCGGGCGAGGTGCGCACGATCGGCAAGCCCAGGGTGACATTCACCCCGGCCCAGAAGTCCAGCATCTTGACCGGGATCAGCGCCTGGTCGTGATACATGCACAGCACCGCGTCGTAGGTGGCCCGGGCCTCGGCGTGGAACAGGCTGTCGGCCGGGGCGGGACCTTTGACCTCGACGCCCATGTCCCGAAGGATCCGGACGGCGGGCTCGATGATCGCCGTCTCCTCGCCACCCAGGGCGCCGGCTTCGCCCGCATGCGGATTCAGGGCCGCCACCGCCAGGCGCGGAACGGCGATGCCGAAGTCCTTGCGCAGGGCCTCGACGGTCACCAGGCCGGCATTGACGATGGCCTCGATCGACAGGGCGGCGGGGACGGCCGACAGCGGCGTGTGGATGGTCACCAGGGTGGCGCGCAGGTCGCGGGCCGCCAGCATCATGATCGGGCCGTGCGGCGCCTGGCGCTCGCCCACATGGGTCAGTTCGGCCAGGAACTCGGTGTGGCCGGGAAAGGCGAAGCCCGCGTCGTACAGCGGCGCCTTGGCGATCGGGGCGGTGACCAGACCGGCCACGGCCCCTGACAGGGCCAGACCCGCCCCGGTCTCGATCCAGCGGATCACCTGGGGCGCGTAGGCGCTGGACGGCTTGCCGGCCACCACAGGGGCCTGCAGCGGGATGTCCAGCACAGGCAGGGCCTGGCTGAACACCTTGATCGCCTCGACCGGTCCGGTGACCGCGCGGACCTTCACCCCGCCGCCGGCCGAGGCCAGCAGCTGGGCGTCGCCCACCACCATGAAACTCGGCCCTTCGGCGCGCAGGACCGACCAGGCCTTGGCGATGATCTCCGGCCCGATGCCGGCCGGATCGCCTGCGCTCAGGGCGAGGGCTGTCGTCTTCACCGGGTCTCGATGGTCGCCGAGTTGCGCAGGTCTCGCAGATAACGTTTGGAGATCAGCGCAAGCTGTTGGCCACGCAGACGATTTTCGATCTGGTCATGTGTCGGCGCCTGGGCTCCGGACTGCCGCTTGCCGCAGACGGCGATCAGGTGCAGGCCAGCGTCGGTGCGGATCGGGTCGGAGACCTGGCCGACCTTGAGGGTGTTTGCGGCTTCCTGGAAGGCCGGGGCCAGGTCGGTGATCTCGGCCTCGCCCAGATCGCCGGCCACCACGCCCTCGACCTTGCCGGCCGTGGCCTCCAGGGTCTCGCAGCTGGTGATCCTGGGCTTGAGGTCGACGAGCAGCTTCTGCGCGGCGTCGACCTGGGCCTGAGCGGCGTCCTTGGGCAGGGCGACGGCGACCTGCTTGAGGTCGACCAGGGCCGTCTTCGCGCCCGACCGCTTCTCGCGCAGATAGATGATGTAGACGCCGTCGCGCACCGGGATCGGGGCCGACAGCTGGCCGGGACGCAACTGCTCGAGCGCCGCGTCGACCTCGGGCGGCATTTCCCCGGGGCTGACCCAGCCGGCGTCGCCGCCGTTGGCCGCCGTCGGCGAGGCCGAGAACTGGCGGGCCACGGCGGGGAAGGGCGCGCCTTGTTGCATCTGGGAAACCAGCTGCTTGGCGCCGTTCTGGGCCACTTCCATGCCGCCGACGCGCGCGGCGTCGATAAACACTTCGCTGACCTGGTACTGCGGCTTGCTGGCGGCCTCGGCCTGGCGGCGCTCGAAGGCCTTGATCTGGTCGTCGCCGATCCGCAGGCGCGAGCCGTAGCGGCCGCTGATCCAGGCCTGCCAACTGCTGTCGGCGCGGATCTGCGCCTTCCAGGTGTCGATGCCCACGCCCTGGGCCTGCAGCGACTGGGTCAGCTGCTCGGGCGTCATGTTGTTGCCCTTGGCGATGTCCTGGATCTGCTCTTCGACCTCCTTGTCGGTCGAGATGATCGTGATCTTCTGGGCCTTCTCGACCCGACGCAGCTCCTGCATCTGGACGTGTTCGTCGATCAGGGAGCGCAGGGCTTCCTGCTCCAGCTGGGGCAGGTTCTCCTGGGTGGGCTGCAGGCCCGAGGTGACCATCAGCAGGCGCATGCGCTGCATCAGGTCGTAGCTGGAGATGATGTCGTCGTTGACGACCGCGGCGACGCTTTCCGACAGCGGATTGGCGCGCGCCGCGGCGGCGGTTGACGCCGGCGGCGCATCCACGGTCGGGGTCGCCGCGGGCGCGGCCTCCTGAGCCAGGGCCGGCAGGCCGAGGCTCGCCACGGTCAAGGCGAGGATGGAAGCGGTGCAGGCCGCCAGTTTCGTCACGCTACGCGCAGACCGCATCGGTATTGTCGTTCCTCTAGACGCGTCCAAAGGAAGGCGCGCGCTTAATCGCGCGTCCCCCGACGCGGTGACATTCTAATCGCTGTACAGTGTGTCGCCCAATGTGGCGAGCGTTAGGCGCAGCACCACGGACTCGTCCGACTTCAGTTTCAGGCCACTGACGGTCTGGGTGTAGCGATCTTCGTTCTGGTAGATCATGTCGACGCGGACGCAGTCGTCCTTGTAGTAGACGCCCAGGTCGCGACGGGTCCAGGACCACTTGCTGGCGTTGGCGGCCAGGCCGAAGGCGCGGGCGTCCTGATAGGACAGGCGGCCCAGGGCGGTCACGCCCCAGTTCTCGCGGATCTTGTAGTCGCCGACGAAATCCAGGTTTTCCTGGCGGAAGCCCGACGTGTCCTTGTTGTCCTTCAGATAGCGCAGCGAGCCGAAACCCCGGGCGACCGACGCGTCGACGCCCGCTTCCAGGCGGTTGAGCTTGCTGGTGTCGTCATCGAAGCGGGCGCGCGTGAAGGCGGTGATCCCGCGGATCGGCGTGACCGTGGCCGCCACGATCCAGTCCGAAGCCTTCTGGTCGAGCCCGGCCCGGGTGGGCATCAGAGGATCAACCTTGGTGCGCAGGCTCCGACCCAGCAGGACGCTGCCGCCCCGGCCGTCGGCGAACTTCACCGTCGCGCGGCCGCCCACGTTCATGCGCGTGCCGCCCTCGTAGAGGTCGAAGCCGGGCGACTTGTTGACGTCGAACAGGTTGGTTTCGTCCAGTTCGAAGTTGGTGCTGTCTTCGTTGAAGTAGATCGGATTGCCGGCGGGATCGCGCGCCACGACGATCGGCACTCGCGAGCTGTCGGAACCGGCGGCCAACTGGACCAGGGGCTCCAGCACCACGCTGCCGCCGTCCTTCAGCGGCTTGAAGAAGGGCATGCTCAGGTCGACCCCGGCGACGCCCAGTCCGCGCGAATAGTTGATGTTGGTGGTCGTGTCGCCCGCGACCGTGGCGGCGAGCGGCAGGAAGACGTCGCTGACGCGATAGGTGTCGCCGCGCGCCTGGGCGAACGGCTCGATGCGCAGGCCCGAGCCCAGGATCACGCTGCCGCGCCAGTCGCCCTTGATCGAGCCGCGGACGGAATCCACGCCGTCCTGGCCCTTGTAGGCGGCGTAGGCGTAGGGCGGTTCGCCGAACTGGGATTCCGAGCGGGTCAGGACCACGCCGGAGCCCTGGACGCGAAGACGGCCGCCCAGGATGTGCGATTCCGGTTCCCAGCGTCCCTCGACCATCGGGCCGATCAGCGGGAAGGCGCCGCTGTTCTCGAACTGGTTCGCCAGGCCGGCGGAGTTGACCTGCACGACCCGCAGGCCCTGCACCGAGATCATCGAGGCCGAGAGGTAGGACCGGTCCGATTGCCGGGTCGTGTAGATCTGCGACATCAGGCGATGGTCGTCGGCCGAGAACTGGCCGCGCTGCTGGTAGACGTCGCTGATGTCGTAGTCGTCGAAGATCAGCGCCTGGGAAGCCCGCTCGGCGCTGAAGCCCCACTTCCACTTGTCGTCGATGTCGAACAGGCCCTTGGCCAGGATGTAGCTCTTGGCCGTAGCCTCGCCGAAGCGGTCGCCGTGGTTGTCGAAGTCCTTGTCGTAGGTGAGGCCGACCCGCGCCTCGACATAGCCCGAATAGAACCGCTTGCGGTACTGGGCCTTCACGAACGGGTTAACTTTCGTGTTGAATTGGGGGGTTACCACCAGATCCTGAGACGGCGACAACACGAACAGATAGGGCTGCTCATAGACCAGGCCACGCTTCTTGGAGACGCTGACCTTGGGCACCAGGAACCCGGAGCGGCGCTCGGTCTGGGGATCCGGATGCCAGAACACCGGCAGGTACATCAGCGGCGCGCCGAACACCCGGATGGTGGCGCCGTGGTAATAGACCAGGTGATTGTTCTTGTCCTGCACCACCTTGTCGGCCTGGATGCTCCAGGTCGGCTTGGGTTTCTCGGCGCAGACCTCGCAGGGGGTGTAGATCGCCTTGTTCAGTTCGGTGATCTGCTCGTTGCGGCGCACAGCGCTGTCGGCGGCGATCTTGATGTTCTTGTCCAGGCGGGCCGAGAAGCCGCGGGCGAAGCCGGCCTTCAGGTCCTTGTCCATGGTCATGTCGTTGGCGAATTCGGCGGTGCCGTCGGCGTTGATCAGCGTCACGTGGCCGTGGGCGGTGACCACCTCGGTCTTGGTGTCGTAGACCACTTCATCGGCGCGTAGGGTGCGGCCCTGGTAGCGCGCCTCGACGTCGCCTCGGGCGATCATCTTCTGATTGGCGTCGTCGCGGATCAGGAGATCGGACTCGAGATAGTAGCCCGTGTCGCCCAGGCCGTCGTCGACGGCCGGGGCGGGCGCGGGGGCGGCGGGGATCGTGGCGAGCGGCTGCTGCGCCTGCGCCGAGGCGGCGAAGGCGAGCCAGGCCGCTCCGGCCAGCAGGACCGCGCGGCCCTTTTCTTTCGCCCCCCAGCGAAGCTCCATCATAAAAGTCCTCGATCCCGGCGACACAGACTCAACCATCCTCGGTATAGCAAAGCAGCGTCAGACCCGCCAAAAGCGCCACGATGGGCGGGGTCCAGGCCGCCATGGCCGGCGTCAGCACATCGGCCTTGCCCAGTGCGCCACACAGCTCGTTAAAGAAGAAGAAACCAAAGCCCAAGGTTACGCCGGCGCCGGCCAGGCCCGCCAGTCCGCCGAGCCGCATCAGGCGCAGCGAGAAGGCGGCGGCGAGGACCGACATCGCCGCGAACAGCAGCGGCGTGGCCAGGACCTGCTGCAGCCGCAGGCGGAACGGGATCGACGAGAACCCCGCCGCCTCGGTGCGCTTGATGGTCTCCGGCAGACGCCAGACGGCGATGGCCTGGGGATTGTTGAACCGCTCCGACGCCGTTCGATCGTCGAGGTTGGACGGCATGGTGTAGGTCTCGGAGCGGATCGCCCCGGCGCCCGGCATGGCCACGCGGACGCCCGACAGCCGCCAGAAGCCGGGCTCCAGCCGGGCCTCGTCGGCCTCGATCCGCTGCGCGAACTGCAGCGAACCGTCGGGCTGGACCGCATAGACGAACAGCGACACCCCGCGCAGGCGGACCGCGCCTTCCACCTGGTCGCGCGCCTGGGCGCGAATGACCACCTGGGTTTTTTCGTCGCCCTGGCGCAGCCACAGGCCCTTGGGCGCCGACTTCAGGTAGCTCTCCATCAGGGCGTCGCGCGAGGTTTCGAACTGGGCGCTCATCGCCGAGGTCAGCGGATTGAGCAGGGTCAGGGTCAGCAGGCCCATGATGAAGGCGGCGATCGCCGCCGGCATGATGAAGCGCCAGGCCGAGACGCCGGCCGCCCGCATGGCGACCAGTTCGCTACGCCGGTTCAGCCCGACGAAGGCGCCCAGGGTTCCAAACAGGAAGATGAAGGGCGTCAGCACCAGGATCGTGGCGGGCGCCTGCAGCACGGTCAGGAACAGCAGTTGGGCGAAACCCACGTCGGCCCGGGTGCCGACGTTCTTGGAAATGTCGACGAAGGCGATCAGCATGACCAGCACGGCGACGACGGCCAGGGCGGCCGCCAGGCCGGCCAGGGTCTTCCTGAGCACATAGCGCTCGATCATGCCGACGCCGATCATTGGACGCCCAGCGGCTGGAGGGCGTCGTGCGAGCCGATGGCGATGTAGCGGGCGACCTTCTGGCGGAAGATCTGCCGCAGACCCCACCAGATCGCCGCCAGCGGCACCGCGTACTGAAGCGGATTGAGCCAGACGTCGTTGTCGCAGGCGGCCTTGACGCCAAAGCCCACGATCTGGACCAGGGCGGCGGCCGCGCCGACGATCGCGATCCGCCGGCCGTAGCCCATCCGGCTGAACGATCCGCCGATCACAGCCGCCACCGCCATCGACATCATGGCCAGGTTGTAAAGCGGGCTGGCCAAGCGCCAGTGGCCTTCGGACAGGAGCTTCTCGCGGTTCTGCTGTTCCCATTCCTGGGTCAGGTCGGGGAAGAACAACTCGTGCGGATAGCGGTCGCCGATCTTGTAGTGCAGCAGCTCGTCACTCTGGAACAGAGAGCTGAGGTCGAAGGTGTATTCGTCCCACGACAGGTACTGCAGCACGCCGGAGCTGGAGAACTCCTGGTTGGAGCCCTTTCGCAGCACCAGCACCGGCAGGCCCTTGCGTTCGGCGATGACGCCTTCGCGGGCGGTGTAGGTGATGGCGCCGCCGTCGGCCTTTTCCTGGTGGATGAAAAGGTTGTGGATGATCTGGTCGCGGTCGATCGTCTGGGCGTAGACCGTCAGGCCCGGACCCGGTTCGGTGAACTCGCCCGGGCGCACCAGGGTCGAGGCCAGGTCGGACTTGATGTCGAAGAAGGTCTCGCGAATCGCCCGCGAGCTCCACGGCGCGACCCACAGGCTCATGACCAGGGACAGCAGCGTGGCGAACACGGCCAGGCGCATGGCCGGCGAGATCACGCGCCAGCGGCTCATCCCGCCGGCGAAACAGACCACGATCTCCTGTTCCGTATGCAGCCGGTTCAAGGCCACCAGCGTGGCCACGAACAGGGCGATCGGCAGAATCATGCTGAGCAGCTGGGGCAGGGCCAGGGCGATGATCTTCAGGAAGACCATCGCGCTCTGGCGCTGTTCGATCAGGACGTCGAACTCCGACAGGCTGCGCGCCAGCAGGGCGAGCGCCACCAGGGCCAACGTCGCCAACAGCGTCGGGCCCAGCAACTGGCGGAAAAGGTAGCGTTCGATCAGGCGCATCGACGTGGGGCTGGGGACCGAGGGGAACGGGAAACGGCGGAGTCGCGCGGCGCGCCCCCAGGGAAGGGTCCCTTCTACACGGCGTGTTCGCGTACGCACAACCGCTCAAGTCAGGCGTAAAAGCGGCGTTCGTCCCCGCCGCGCCGAGGCCCCCGACGATTGGTGCTTTTCTTCGGTTCGGGTTTGCGTCAATCCAACGGGCTGAAGGTCCCGCTAGGGCTCCATCGGTTATCAGGAGCGCGTCATGCGTATCGAGTTCGTCCCCGCCGACGCCCAGGCCGGCGCCAACGCCGCCCTGGCCGTCCTGGCCTATGAAGCCGCCGCCCTGTCGCCGGAGGCCAAGGTCGTCAACGAGGCGACCGGCGGGGCGCTGGCCCGGGCCGTCGCGGGGGGGCGTTTTACCGGCGCCAAGGGCCAGACGCTGGACCTGATCGCGCCGGCCGGCCTTGAGGCCGCCCGCGTGCTGCTGGTCGGCGTCGATGGCGACGGCGCCTTCGAGCCCGAGGCGGTGGAACTCGCCGCCGGCCACGCCTTCCAGGCGCTGAAGGCTTCGGGCGTCACCGAACTGGTGCTTAAGCTGGGCGGCGGCGACGCCGAGACCGCCGCGCGGGCGGCCTTCGGCGTCAAGCTGGCCGCCTATCGATTCGACCGGTACCGCACCACCGAGAAGGCCGAGAAGAAGCCCTCGGTGAGCGTGGTCAAGGTGGCCGCCGCCGACCCGGCCAAGGCGCGCAAGGCCTTCGCCGCGCTGGAGCCGGTCGCCGACGCGATCCTGTTCAGCCGCGACCTGGTTTCCGAGCCGGCCAACATCCTGCACCCCGAGGAATTCGCCGCCCGCGTGAAGGGGCTGGAGGCGCTAGGCCTGGAGATCGAGATCCTGGGCGAGGCCGACATGGCCAAGCTGGGCATGGGCAGTCTGCTGGGCGTGGGGCAGGGCAGCGTCCGCGAGAGCCAGCTGGTGGTGATGAAGTGGCTGGGCGCATCCGACAGGTCGGCCCAGCCGGTCGCCTTCGTCGGCAAGGGCGTCTGTTTCGACACCGGCGGCATCTCGATCAAGCCGGCCGACGGCATGGAAGACATGAAGTGGGACATGGGCGGCGCGGCCGCCGTGGCCGGCGTGATGCACGCCCTGGCCGGCCGCAAGGCCAAGGTCAATGCGATCGGCGTCCTGGGCCTGGTCGAGAACATGCCCGACGGGAACGCCCAGCGCCCCGGCGACGTGGTCACCTCGATGTCGGGCCAGACCATCGAGGTCATCAACACCGACGCCGAAGGCCGCCTCGTCCTGGCCGACGCCCTCTGGTACTGCCAGGGCCGCTTCAAGCCCAAGTTCATGGTCGACCTGGCCACCCTGACCGGCGCCATCATCATCTCCCTGGGGCATGACCTGGGTGGTTTGTTTAGCAATAACGACGGTTTGTCGGAAAAACTTCTCGCGGCCGGCAAGGCCGAGCGCGAGCCGCTGTGGCGCATGCCGATGCCGGCGTCCTACGAGAAGCAGATCGAAAGTCCGATCGCCGACATGAAGAACATCGGCGGCCGCCCGGCCGGCTCGATCACCGCGGCGCTGTTCCTGCAGAAGTTCGTCAACGGCGTGCCGTGGGCGCACCTGGACATCGCCTCGGTGGCCTGGAAGAAGCCTTCGACCGACCCGACCGTCCCGGACGGCGCGGTCGGCTTCGGCGTGCGGCTGCTCAATCGCCTCGTGGCCGACGCCTACGAAGGCTGACCTTGACCGCCGCGCCCTGCGACATCTGGTTCTACCACCTCGAGCGCAGTCCCTTGGAAGAGGTGCTGCCCTGGTTGCTGGAAAAGACTTTGGGGCGCGGCTGGCGGGCGCTGGTGCGCGGCGGCGATCCGGCCCGCCTGCGGGCGCTGGACGCCCATCTGTGGACCTGGCGCGACGACAGCTTTCTGCCGCACGGGCTGGATGACGAGCCGATGGCCGACCGCCAGCCGGTGCTGCTCACCGACCGGCTGGACAACCCGAACGGCGGCCACGCGTTGTTCCTGCTCGACGGGGCCGAGCCGGGCGACCTTTCGGGGTTCGAACGCTGCATCCTTTTGTTCGACGGCCGCGACGAGGAGGCCCTGCGCCTGGCGCGGGGCCGGTGGAAGGCCTTCAAGGGCGCGGGCCATCCCGTGTCCTACTGGCGCCAAGGCGCCGAACGGGGATGGGAGAAACAGGCATGAAGCGGTTCTTATTGGCTGGCGTGGCGCTGCTGCTGGCCTCCTGCTCCAGCGACGCGCCCGCGCCGGCGCCCGCCCCCATGCCGCCGCCGACCACCCCGACCGCGCCGCCGGCCGTCGCCTTGCCCGCCAAGCCGCCCGTGGCGGAGAAGGACCAGTGCGGGCTGAAGGACGCCCAGGCCTTCGTCGGCAAGAACCGCACCGACCTGCCGGCGCCGGTGGATCCCTCGCGCTGGCGGGTGGCCTGCACGACCTGCCCGGTGACCATGGACTACCGTCCCGACCGTCTGAACATCCTGTTCAACCCCGACACCGGCGTCGTTCAACAGGTGAAGTGCGGCTAGAGGCGGTGTTCGGCGGATAGCGGATGATGGGGCAAACGCCCTAACGCCTGCCCACGCCCGGGAACAGCGCCGGCTCGCCGTCGAAGACGCCCAGATAGCCCAGTTCGCCCAGCAGCGGCGTCAGGGTGTCGGCGTAGTCGTCGGCGTGCTGGTGCAGGGGGGCGGGCCGGCCAGCCTGGTCCTGCAGGCGATAGACGGTCCACATCTTGCCCTGCGGGGCCGGGGCGCCGGGCTGCAGGTAGCGGTGCTCCCAGCCCACCAGAGGCGGCGCGCGGCCGATTTCGACGTCGAACGGGCGGTCGCGGAAGGCCAGGTCCATGTCCAGCCGCATGGCCTCGGCCAGGCGCTGGTCCAGCCAGTCGCCGAACGCGGCGAGCACCACCGTGGCGGACAGGCCTTCCGGATTGGCGACGATGTGATTTCGGGACGTGGTTCCTGAACTCATGCGAGCAGGAATACGCGTTGCGGGTCACGTAAAGGATAAGAGACGTGGTTTAGGCGCGTTTACCATGCCGATCTATTCGACCGATCGGCCGAATGCTCGGGCCGCGCCGATGAAAACCCGCCGTTTCCGGTATTCGCCGGACCATGGTCAAGCTTAGGCGTGGTCGTGGCGATGGAAAAAGCGACATCGACTGTTGCCAAGCTGTAGGCGGACCTTCAGCATCATGCCACCTCAGGGAGAGCGACGATGAGTGATCAGGCGACGGCTTTGGCGTCCGTGGATTTCGACAAGGCGCGGTTCGCCGCCACGCTGAAGACCCGCGCCCTGCCACCCTACGGTGGCGGCCAGTGCGCCAAGTACGTGCGAATCGCCCTCGAGGCCGCCGGCATGGCCACCGGGCCCAATCCGCGCCTCGCCAAGGACTATGGGCCGTATCTGGAGGCGCGAGGCTTCACCGCCGTGGCGCGTTTCGTCTCCGGCGACGCCGTCAGCAAGGGCGTCGATTCGGCCGGGTTCAAGCTGGAGACCGGCGACGTGGCGGTGATCCAGAACCCCAGCAGCAGCACCGCCGGGCACATCCAGGGCTATGACGGCGCCAACTGGATCTCCGACTTCGTCCAGGACGCCTTCTGGCCGGGACCGGCCTATCGCAGCGAGAAGCCCAGCTACGTCATCTACAGGCGCTGAGGTGAGGATCGCGATCCTCGCCCTGCTGGTCGGCCTCGCCGCCGGCCCGGCCGTGGCCGGGCCGTCGTCCCAACCGACCGTCGACCCGCTGCTGGGCCTGAAGCTGCCGGCCGGGGCGCGGTTCACGGCCGCGCCCGCCGACCTGGTCCAGGCCTGTCCGGTCCTGGCCAATGCGCGCTGGGACCGGCGGATGTGGATCTTCGCCCAGGCCGGCAACGCCAGCACGGCGGCGGGCGAGGTCCTGGTGGTCGGCGGCGAACTGGTCGAGCGGGCCGGCGACAAGCCCGCCGTCGAGGTCGACAAGGTCGGGGTGCTGCTGTCGCGCGCGCCCGGCGCCTGCCGGCTGATCGGCCCGCCGCGCGAGGTGTTCGACTATGGCGAGGACGGCGTGACGCCGGCGGCGCTCGACGCCCTGGCCCAGGACGCCGCGCGCCGCTACGCCCAGGGCCTGGGCGGCCAGGCCGCGCTGCGCAAGACGTTGAAGCGCCAGCGCATCCGGGCGGACCAGGTCAAGTCCGCGGCCCTGCGCCGAGCCTTCTTCGACGGGAAATAGGGTTCAGGCCTCGGCCTCGGCCAGTTCCTCGGCCAGGCCCATCCAGGTCGCCTCGGCCTCGTCCAGCTTGGCCTTGGCGTTGTCGCGGCGCTTGGTCAGCTCGGCGACCTTGGCCGGGTTCTTGTAGAGCTGCGGATCGGCCAGCTGGGCGTCCAGCTCCGCGACCTGGCGGGTCTGGCGGGTGACGACCTGCTCGGCGGCCTCGATCTTGCGCTTCAGCGGCTCGACGGCGACGGTCTTCCTCGGCGCGGCGGCGGGCTCGGCCTTGGCCGGCTCGCGCGCCACCTGGGTCGGCTTGACGGCCTGCTTGGCGCGGTCGAGCACGAACTTGGCGTATTCGTCCATGTCGCCGTCGAAGGGCTTGACCGTGCCGTCGGCGGCCAGCCACAGGCGGTCGGCGACCAGCTCCATCAGCGAGCGGTCGTGGGTGATCAGGATCACCGCGCCCTCGTAGTCGTTCAGGGCGTCCAGCAGGGCGCGGCGCGAGTCGATGTCCAGGTGGTTGGTCGGCTCGTCCAGGATCAGCATGTGCGGGGCGTCCATCGCCACCAGGTTCAGCAGCAGGCGGGCGCGCTCGCCGCCCGACAGGCTCTCGACCTTGGTCTCCTGCTTCTCGAAGCCCAGGCCGAACTGGGCCAGGCGCGAGCGGCGCGAGCTTTCCGAGGCGTCCGGCATGACCCGGCGGATGATCTCCAGCGGGGTGTCCTCGGGATCCATCGCCTCGATCTGGTGCTGGTGGAACCAGCCGACCTTCATCTTGCGGTCGCGGTGGAACTCGCCCGACTGCACGCCCAGGGCCCCGGCGATCATCTTGGCGAAGGTCGACTTGCCGGCGCCGTTGACGCCCAGCAGGCCGATGCGGTCGTCCAGGTCCATGCGCAGGTTGAGGTTCTTGAGGATCGCGCGGCCGGGCTCGTAGCCGACATAGGCCTTTTCCAGCCGGATCAGCGGCGGCGGCAGCGGGCGAGGCGGCGAGGGCAGGGTGAAGGGCGCGACGCGCTCCTCGATCGTGGTGGCCACCGGCTCCATCTTGGCCAGGCGCTTCATGCGGGACTGCGCTTGCGCCGCTTTGGAGGCCTTGGCCTTGAAGCGATCGACGAAGGCCTGCAGGTGGGCGCGCTCGGCGTCCTGCTTGGCCTTGGCCGACAGCTGCAGGCGGGCCTTCTCGGCGCGGCGCTTCTCGAAGTCGTCGTAGCCGCCGGTGTAGAGCTCAAGCTTGCCGCCGGCCAGATGCAGCATGTGGGTGCAGCTGTTGTTGAGCAGCTCGCGGTCGTGGCTGACGATCAGGGCGGTGTGCGGATACTTCTGGAGCCTGGCCTCCAGCCACAGCGCGCCTTCCAGGTCCAGGTAGTTGGTCGGTTCGTCCAGCAGCAGCATGTCCGGCTCGGCGAACAGCGCCGCGGCCAGGGCCACGCGCATGCGCCAGCCGCCCGAGAACTCGGCCATCGGCCGAGCCAGGTCCTCCTGGGTGAAGCCCAGGCCTACCAGGATTTCCGAAGCCTTGGCCGGGGCGGCGTCGGCGTCGATCTCGATCAGCCGGGCCCAGATCTCGCCCATGTCCTCGGGCTCGGCCGTGTCCAGGCTGGTCAGCAGCCGGTGGCGCTCCTCGTCGGCCTCCAGCACGGTCTCCAGCAGGGTGAAGGGCGTGGCCGGATGCTCCTGATCCACCGAGCCGATCCGCGCGCTCTTGGGCAGGCTGATCTCGTCGTCGCCGGCGTGCAGCTGGCCCAGGATCAGCTTGAACAGGGTGGACTTGCCCACGCCGTTGCGGCCGATCAGCCCGACCTTGGCGCCGGGCGGCAGACTCACGCTGGCGTGGTCGAAAAACCGCCGACCCCAGGCGTCGAAGGTCAGGTCGTTGATCTGGAGCATTTGATTTTAAGGTTACGCGGCGGGTTGGCGGGGAGGAGGCGCCCGGCTATAAGCCCGCAACCTCCCAATCGACAAACTTTCTCTGTGAGATTTTCGGATCATGACCGAACGCACCTTCTCGATCATCAAGCCTGACGCCACGCGTCGCAACCTGACCGGCAAGATCAACGCCGTGATCGAGGAAGCCGGCCTGCGCATCGTGGCCCAGCGCCGCGTGAAGCTGACCGAGGCGCAAGCCAAGAAGTTCTACGAAGTCCACGCCGAGCGTCCGTTCTACGGCGAGCTGGTCGCCCAGATGACCGCCGAGCCGGTCGTCGTCCAGGTCCTGGAAGGCGACAACGCCGTGGCCAAGTACCGCGAAGTCATGGGCGCCACCAACCCGGACAACGCCGACGAAGGCACGATCCGCAAGCTGTTCGCCCTGTCGATCGGCGAGAACTCGGTCCACGGTTCGGACAGCCTGGAAAACGCGGGCATCGAGATCGCCCAGTTCTTCAAGGACGAAGAGATCGTCGGCTAAGGCTTTCGCCTTACCGATCGCAAGAGGCCGGCGGAGCGATCCGCCGGCCTTTTTGTTTGGGATTCCGGCCTTGGGTTAGTCCGGCTCGCGCGCCGCGTGGCGAATCTCGAGAATCACGACGCGATCACCAAGATTGGCGTAGCGGATAAGATAGGGCGGGATGATCACCAGTTCGCGCCGTCCTCGGCTGATCGGCCGGCCACGATCTGGCGAGTTTTCCAGACCGCGAGTGGCGCTGGCGAGGCGGGCGGCCAGACGCTGAGCGGCGAGCGGGCTGAACTGGGCGACGTAAGCGCGGATCGCGCGCAACTCGGTAGCCGCGCCTCGGGTCCAGACTATTTGAACCACGACGCGGGGGCAGGCTGCTCATCCGCGGTTCCCCAGGTCTCAAGCCAAGCGCAGACTTCGTCATTGGGAATGACGCGACCGGACTCGATATCGGCTATCGCCTCGGCGTGGCGCAAAGCATCCGCTTCCGCATCGATCTGATCGAAGATGGACGGCTCGGGAGTCATGGAAAGAGCCTATCACGGGAAGAACGAACCGGAAACCCTCAGCCCTCTGGACGTCGCGCCCTTTGATGGGTGACGATCGGGCCGTTATCGTCTTGGGACTTCTCCATGAAGGACTATCGCCGCCGCGACGTCGCCCTGGCCGCCGGGCTGTCGGGCGTGGCCGGCTATGTCGACGCCATCGGCTTCCTGAAGCTGGGCGGGTTCTTCGTTTCGTTCATGAGCGGCAACTCCACGCGGCTGGGCGTCGGGATCGCCACCGGCCAGTGGGCGATGGTCCGCACGGCCCTGGCGCTGATCGGCCTGTTCGTCGCCGGCGTGGTGCTGGGGGCGCTCGTCGCCCGCAAGGTCGGCGAGACGCGGCGTTCAGCGGTCCTGGCTCTGGAGGCGGCGCTGCTGGCCCTGGCGGCCGCCTTGATCTCGGCTGGTTTCGATTCGGCCGGGGTCGCGGCCATGGTCCTGGCCATGGGCGCGGAGAACGCGGTGTTCCAGCGCAACGGCGACGTCGGGTTGGGGCTGACCTACATGACCGGCGCCCTGGTCAAAATCGGCCAGCGGATCGCCGCGGCCCTGACCGGCGGCGATCGCTGGGCGTGGGGTCCCTACGCTCTGCTGTGGGTCGGGCTGAGCCTGGGCGGCGCCTTGGGCGCGGCGGCCTATCTGCGGGTCGGCGTCCTGGCCCTGTGGGCGGCGGCGGGCCTGATCGCGATCCTGGCCGCCGGCAAGGCCTGGCGGGAGCGGGCTAAGGCGTGACCCGCCCAACTCACCCCGCCGGCGTCTTGGCCGCCTCGGCCGCGCGCAGCAGGCGCAGGACGTTGCCGCTCCAGATCTTCTCCAGGTCGGCCTTGGTGTAGCCCTCGGCCAGCAGGGCCTGGGAAATCTTCCAGTAGTCCGAGGCGTCCTCCAGGCCGGTGACCCCGCCGCCGCCGTCGAAGTCGATACCGATGCCGACATGGTCGACCCCGGCCACCTTCAGGGCGTGGTTGAGGTGGTTCATGAAGTCATCGAAGGTCGCCTTCCTGACCGGCCACTTGGCGTCGATGGCGTTGCGCTCGGCCATGAAGGCGGCGCGGTCCGTCTCGCTCATCTTCGACCGCGCGCCGACCTTGGCCATCAGGGCGGCCATGGCGGCCTCGCGATCCGGGTTCTTGGGCGTGTCGATCAGGTAGCTGGAATAGGCGTCGACCTGGATCACCCCGCCGCTGTCGGCCAGGGCCTTGAGCCGGGCGTCGTCGATGTTGCGCGGATGATCGAACACCGCCTTGCAGCCCGAGTGGGTCAGGATCACCGGGGTCTTGGACAGGGCGATCAGCTGGTCCAGCACGTCGTCGGACGAGTGCGAGCCGTCCAGCACCACGCCCAGCCGGTTGGCCTCGGCCACGAACTGCTTCCCCAGGGGCGACAGGCCATGCCACTCGGGCTTGTCGGTCGAGCTGTCGGCCATGTCGTTGTTCTTGAAGTGGGCCAGACCGCTGATGCGTACGCCCAGCGCGTAGAAGGTCGACAGCAGGCTGACGTCTCCGTCGATCGGGTAGCTGTTCTCGATGCTGACGAACACCACGCGCTTGCCCTGGGCGGCGATCACGGCGGCGTCGTCGGCCTTCAGCGCCAGGGCGAACTTGTCGCCGTGCTTGGCCACCATCTCGCGGATCTCGACGCCGCGGATCAGGGCCGCGTCGCGGGCGGCGCGGGTCGCCTCGGGCGTGCGCGGGCCCTGGGGCGTGTAGATGGCGAAGAAGCCGCCATCCAACCCGCCCTCGACCATGCGCGGATAGTCGATCTGCGAGCCGTCCTTGGCCGCGTCGTGGCGGTCGAGGATGTCCCAGCCCGGCCGGCCGAAATTGGCCGGGGTGTCCAGGTGGGTGTCGAGGGTCAGCAGGCTCTCGTGGATCTGGCGGGCCGAGGCGGCGGTTTCGGCGGCGTGGGCGCCGGTGGCTAGGGTCAAGGCCGAGACGGCGGCCAGCAGGAAGGATCGGGTCATGGGTGTGCTCGAACGCTGTCCGGCCGGTCTCACCCCTTTTGCGTGAGGGCGAGACCGGCCGGAACGTGAACCTAGAAGTCGGCGGAGAGGGTGAACTGGATCGTCCGGTGCGAGCCGGGCCGGAAGCTGGCCGGGGTGTTCACCGTGGTGTTGATCGTGCCCAGGTACTTCTTGTCGAAGATGTTATCGACATTGACCCGCGCCTTGACCTGCTCGAACGGCCCGGCCCCGAAGCCGTCGCCCAGGTCGAGATAGGCGTTGACGATCGTATAGCCCTTGGTGGTCTCGGTGTTGGTGAAGTTGGTGTAGCGGTCGTCGATGTGGCGGGCCGAGACGTTGAACACCACCCCGTCGGTCGGCTCCACCGTCACCCCGCCCTGGAACAGCCATTCGGGGAAGTCGGGCACCGCATTGCCGGCGATCTTCAGCGCCGCCGGAGTCGGCGTCAGGGTGAAGTTGGCGATGTCGTCCTGGAACTCCGACTTGTTGTACGAGGCGTTGGCGTTGAAATAGATCTTGCCGCCCAGCAGGTCCGGCTTCCACTGGCCGCTGAACTCGGCGCCCGAGGCCTTCACGGCCCCGACGTTCTGGTAGAAGGTCTCGGTCGTGCCGCCGCCGCCCGGCACCAGGGCCGCGAAGGCCTGCAGGCGGTTCTTGAACTGCGTCTTGTAGACCACCACCGAGGCGTTGAAGGTCGGCCGGTTGGCGCGGTAGCCCAGTTCCAGGTTGGTCGAGGTCTCGGGCTTGGGGCCGGTCACCGCCGGGCTGGCGGCCGAGAACACGTCGTCGGCGCCGCGGGGCAGGGCCATGTTCTCCGAATAGGACGAGAAGATCTGGTCGCGGCTGTTGAGGTTGTAGACCACGCCGACCTGCGGCAGGAAATCGTCCTTCCAGTTGGCCTTCAGGGTCGGCTGGCGGCTGTTGATGTAGTCGGCCGGATTGCGATAGCCGCTGATCTTGTAGTCGATGTCGGTGGCCTTGAAGCCCAGCTCGACCTTCAGCTTGTCGTCGACCAGGCTCAGGGTGTCCTTCAGGAAGAACTGCGTGGTCTGGCGGGTCGAGACGTAGTTGCGCTGCCGGTGGACAGGCTCGTTGAACAGCGGCGCGCCATCGGGGTTGCCGTCCTGGACGTTGTAGCGCGCCTGGGTGCGGTGATAGTCGTCGTCCTCGAGCCAGAGGCCCGCCTCGAGCTTGTTGAAGCCGGCGCGCCAGGCGAGCTTGCCGGTGACGCCCTTGCGCGTGCCGTCGATACCCGACAGGCCGTACTGCAGGCCCCTGGGCGCGGTCAGGCCCGGCACGATCAGCCGCTCGGCGTTGTAGCTGCTCAGCGAGGTGGCGTAGGCCTCCGGCGAGACGCCGTAGCCTTCCTTGTCCTCGTAATAGCCGGTGGCGGTGACGTCGATGGCGTCGGTGACCGGGGTGTTCAGGGTCAGGCCGTACAGGTGGTCCTGCCGGCTGTTGACCGCGAACTTGTAGTACTGGGCATAGTTGCTGTTGGAGTAGGGCACGCCGGCCGTGGTCTGCGGCAGGCTGGAGTCGGTGGCCGCCGTGCCGAACGGCGTCGACAGCGGCACGTGGCCCAGATAGGCGAAGCCGCGTCCCTTGCGGCCGAACACGTCGCCCGCGGTCCCGGCGTACTGGGCCTTGGTGATCGACGGGCTGTCATAGTCGAAATAGTCGTTGTGCACGGTCTGGAAGCTGATGTTCCCACCGTTGGGCAGGGCGTAGTTGATCTTGCCCTCGTAGTGCTTGCGGTCGATCGTGCCGGGACCGCGCCACAGGTCGCCCTTGATGATCGAGGCGCTGGCATAGGCCGAGAAACCGGCGTGCTCGCCGGTCTCCAGACGCAGGAAGGTGCGGCGCAGGCTGTCGCTGCCCAGGGTCAGGCTGGCCGAGCCGCCGGCGGTCTGGGACGGCTTCTGGGTGAAGTAGTTGACGATCGGTCCCAGCGAGGCGTAGCTGGGCAGGGCGACGTCGCCGGCGCCGGCCGAGGCGGTCACCCGCAGCAGGTTCTCGTTGTCGACATAGCGGTAGATCGGGCTGCCGCCGAACTGGTCGCTGCGGCCCATCGGGATGTTGTCCAGCAGGAAGCCGATCTGCTGAAAGTTGAAGGCTCGCACCGAGACCGAATTGCCGAACTCGTACATGCCCAGGGCGTCGTTGGCCTGGACGTTGAAGCCGGGCAGGGACTCCAGCATCTTCAGGCCGGTGACGCCGGCCGGGGCCGACAGCAGGGCCTCGCGGGTGATCGAGACGGTGGCGGTGGCGTGGTCGGTGCCGATGGCGACGCTGGCCTCGGACACCCGGGCCCCGGTGACGACCAGCTCGTCGACGGTCGAGGCCTTGTCGGCCTCCTGGGCCAGGGCGGGCGTCGCGCCGCCCAGGACCGAAGCGGCCAGCAGCAGGGCCCGGAAGTGGCGCGAGGCCGGCGAAAGGCGCGTATTCGTCATGACTATCCCCAATCTTTTGACGGGGGCAAGCTCGACGGTCTGTCTATCTCGGTAAATTCAGAAAAGCTGCTCGCGGCGATAATATAAAGCCAGGTTCAAGTGCTGCGCACTCATGTATAAATTATGAACATTGGAAATAATCTATATTGTAACTGCAAATGAGTATCTCACGAAAACCGCATGGGTCATCGTGTTGGGGTCGGTCTGGCTTTTGAAATCGGGTCGGGACTAGGAATTCAGGTCATCGGCAGCCAGGAGGTGTCGTGACGGACCGCCATGGCCCGCCTTCCGCACCCCCGCTGTCCTTGGCGCCTGAGAGATTCAGCGACGCCGTCGTCCTGACGGGGATCGCCTTGCTCCTTCGGCGAGGGCGCACGCAGACGCGCCCTGCTTTCCAGCGTTTCGAGGCCGTCGCGGTCCTTCTGCTTGAGCGTTTCCGGGGCGGTTTCGCCTTCAGCGCCGGGCCGGGGCCCGATCTCTCCCGCGAGAGCGCCTACAGAAGGTTCCGTAACCGAGGCGGCGTCAATTCAGGGCGACACCGCGCGCAGGGCAAGACGCCGGGCGCCGTTTTGAAACGCAACCCGCGCCGCTTTTCTCGGCGTCGAAGGTGAGGCCTGTTCGCTCTCGTGCAAGTCGGGGCGCTCAGAGCCCGCGCACGAACTCGGCCAGGGTCGCCGGATAGAGCCTGTGCTCCTGCTCCAGCACGCGGTCGCTCAGCATGTGCTCGGTGTCGCCGGGCAGGATCGGCACGCGGGCCTGACCGAGGATCGGGCCTTCGTCGACGCCGGCGGTGACCAGGTGGACGGTGCAGCCGGCCTCGACCTCGCCGGCGCCCAGGGCGCGGCCATGGGTGTCCAGGCCCGGATAGGCCGGCAGCAGCGACGGATGGATGTTGAGCATCCGGCCCTCCCAGGCGTTGACCAGGAACGGCGTCAGGATGCGCATGTAGCCGGCCAGGGTCACGACCTGAATCCCCCGCGCGCGCAGGGCCGCGTCGATGGCCCGCTCATGGGCCTCGCGGTCCTTGCCGTAGGGCTTCTGGTCGACGGCCAGGGCCTCGATCCCGGCGGCCGCGGCCGTGGCCAGGCCGCCGGCCTCGGGCTTGTTCGACAGCACCAGCGCGATCTCGAACGGACAGGCGGGGTCCTGGGCGGCCCGGACCAGGGCCTCCATGTTGGAGCCCCGGCCGGAGATCAGGACGGCGACCTTGGTCTTCATGCCTTTAGGCCTGGACCAGCTGCCCGCAGATGAACGCGTCCTCGTCGGCGTTCAACAGGGCCGCCAGCACCGGCTCGGCGTCGCTGGCGGCGACCACCAGGATGAAGCCGACGCCGCAATTGAAGGTGCGACGCAGCTCGTGGTCGCTGATGCCGCCTTCGCGCTGCAGCCAGTCGAAGACCGGGGGCAGGGGCCAGGCGTTCCAGTCGAACTCGGCCTTCAGGCCCTCGGCGATGCAACGCGGCGGGTTCTCGATCAGGCCGCCGCCGGTGATGTGGGCGCCGCCCTTGACCCGGCCCGACTGCAGCAGGGGCAGGATCGACTTCACGTAGATGCGGGTCGGGGCCATCAGGGCCTCGGCCAGGGTCTTACCCTCGGCGAAGGGCGCCGGGGTGTCCCAGGCCAGGCCCGAGCGCTCGACCACGCGGCGCACCAGGCTGTAGCCGTTGGAGTGCGGGCCCGACGAGCCGACGCCGATGATGACGTCGCCGGCCCGCTGCCGGTCCAGCTTCGGCAGCACGCCATCGCGCTCGACCGCCCCGACCGAAAAGCCGGCCAGGTCGTATTCGCCGTCGCCGTACATGCCCGGCATCTCGGCGGTCTCGCCGCCCACCAGGGCCGCGCCGGCCAGCTTGCAGCCGTCGGCGATGCCGGCCACCACGCTGGTGGCGGTGGCCACGTCCAGCTTGCCGGTGGCGAAATAGTCGAGGAACAGCAGCGGCTCGGCGCCCTGGGCCAGCAGGTCGTTGACGCACATGGCCACCAGGTCGATCCCGACCGTGGCGTGCATGCCGGTGTCGATGGCGATGCGCAGCTTGGTGCCGACGCCGTCGGTGGTGGAGACCAGCAGCGGGTCGTCGTAGCCGGCCGCCTTCAGGTCGAACAGGGCTCCGAAGCCGCCCAGGCCCGCCTCGGCGCCGGGACGCCGGGTGGCCTTGGCCAGGGGCTTGATCGCCTCGACCAGGGCGTTGCCCGCATCGATATCGACGCCGGCCTGGGCGTAGGTGAGGCCGTTCTGGGGGTCGCTCATGCGCTTGCTCTGGCTCGAAGACGACCCAATGGGCCGTTTTTGAAAGGAAACTTGCCGCTCCCCCAAGCTTGTGCTTGCAGACTCGGGGGTGCGCGAGGCTATTAGCAGCCGATGACGACGATCACCACTACCGCTGAGCTGGCGGCGTTCTGTAATGAGCTGAAGGGTCAGCCCTTCATCGCCGTGGACACCGAGTTCATGCGCGAAACCACCTACTGGCCCAAGCTGTGCCTGATCCAGGTGGCTTCGCCCGACACCGAAGCCTGTATCGACCCGCTGGCCGAAGGCATCGACCTGGCGCCGCTGCTGGACGTGCTGCGCGATCCCTCGGTCCTGAAGGTGTTCCACGCCGCCCGCCAGGACGTCGAGATCTTCAACAATCTCGACGCCATGCCCACGCCGCTGTTCGACACCCAGGTCGCCGGCATGGCCGCCGGGTTCGGCGAACAGATCGCCTATGACGCCCTGGTCCGCCAGATGCTGAAGATCGAGCTGGACAAGTCCAGCCGCTTCACCGACTGGGCCCGCCGGCCGCTGAGCGACAACCAGCTGACCTACGCCATCGCCGACGTCACCCACCTGGCGACCCTGTTCCCCATCCTGCGCGACCGCCTCGACAAGGCCGGCCGCCTGGCCTGGGTGGAAGAGGAGATGAAGGCGCTCAACGATCCGGCGGCCTACGACGTCGATCCGGAGAAGGCTTGGCGCCGCCTGCGTCCGCGCAAGACCGCTGCCAAGTACCTGGCGGTGTTCAAGGCCGTGGCCGCCTGGCGCGAGCGCACGGCCCAGAGCCGCGACCAGCCGCGGGGCCGCATCCTGAAGGACGAGGCCATCGACGAGCTGGCCACCCAGGCCCCGACCTCGCTGGAAGGGCTCAACACCCTGCGCAGCGTGCCCAAGGGCTTCGGCGGCTCCAAGTTCGGTCCCGACCTGCTGGCCGCGATCAAGGCCGCCCTGGCCGATCCGGAGGGCTATGCGCCCGTGCTGGAAAAGTCCGGCCCGCCGCCGCCCGCCTCGGCGGGCGCCGTGGTCGAGCTGCTGAAGGTGCTGCTCAAGGCCCGCGCGGAAGAGGCCGGGGTGGCGTCCAAGCTGATCGCCACCGTCTCGGACCTGGAGAAGATCGCCGCCGACGACGAGGCCAACACGCCCGCCCTGCAGGGCTGGCGGCTGGAGGCCTTCGGTTCGGACGCCCTGAAGATCAAGCGCGGCGAGCTGGCCCTGGTTCTGGACGGAGCCCGCGTGCGGGTCGTCGAGGTCCGCCGCGCGGCGCCCAGGGCGGACTAGGATCCCATCCTTGCCGGTGGCTCGGCCCCCGGATGAAGGTTCCACAGCAAGACGCCGCGACGGTCCTTCGACTGTCGCGGCGTCTTCGTTCTTGGGCTTTGATTCCCGTGATCGAGCGTCTACGCCTAGAGCCTTTTAGCCTCACATGGAATCATGTGAGGCGTCTAAAAAGGCTCTAAATCAAACATTTAGAGCGTGGCAGGCGCCGAAATCGCTCACACTTTCGGCTGCCACGCTCTAACGGGCGATGTGCGGAAGCAGGTTGCTGGCCGCCACGACCAGCGATCCCAGCACCACGCCGTGGAACACGCAGCCGACGATCACGGTGCGCCTCACCGACCAGCCGGAGTCGGCCGCGAAGGCGCGGGCCAGGTCGTTCTGCAGGCGGCGGGCCGGGCCGACGACCGCTACGTCGCCGGCGTCGGCGAGCCGCAAGGCGGGCCGCGCGCGCGGCGCTGGAAAGGCGATGACGTGGTCTTCGGCGTGTTCGACTTCGACGATCCGCTGCTTCTGCATGGATGCTCTCCCCGTTTATGAGGTGGAGCTTGCGACGGCCGTGGATAACAAACCGTGCTCGCCGACTGGCGTTCGGCCGCGGCGGGGTGTCGCGGTGGCGAAAGGCCAAAGGAAAGGGCCGGCTCCTCGCGGAACCGGCCCCGTCCATCTTTCCAGGCGGAACGCTTAGTAGGTGAAGCGCACGCCCACCTTGAAGGTCCGGCCGATCAGGCCGGGATAGTGGAAGGTGGTCAGGAAGTTCGGGGCGCTGGCATAGGCGCCCGGCGCGACCGGGGCCTTTTCGTCGAACAGGTTGCCGACATGGCCGTAGACCTGGACCGAGTCGGTGATCTGCGCCGTGCCGTTCAGGTCGACGTTGACGAACTTCTTGATGTAGCAGAACTTTTGACCCAGGGCGGCGTTGCCGGTCGCGTACTGGTTGGCGGTGACGCAGTCAGTGCTTGTCCGCTGGTCAGCGGCCACCGACTTGATCTTGCCGACATAGTAGGCGGTGGCCGACAGGCTGTAGCGGCTCCACTCGACCGTGTTCTGCCAGTTGCCGCGCCAGTCCGGCGTGCCGTTGCCCGAGGACAGCTGGTACGGGCCCAGCGTGCCGGCGTACTTCTGCACGCCGTTGGACGTGTGCAGGTCGTACTTCAGGACGTGGGTGACCTCGACGCGGCTGGTCAGCTTGGCGTCGAACGGCAGGTTGGCCTTGGCCGTGGCCGAGAAGTCGACGCCCGAGGTCTTCGAGAAGTCGGCGTTCACGAACGGCGCGTTGATGATCAGCACGCGGGGCAGGGCGGTCGGGAACAGCGGGTCGATGGCGTCGACCAGGTTGCACGAATAGCCCGGGCCCACGGCCGCCACGGCGGCGCAGGCGCTGGTGACGTCGGTGCCGGTATAATAGGCGTTGCGGGCGTTCGCCAGCAGCGGGCCCGCCACGATCAGGTCGGACTTTTTCACGTCGTAATAGTCGACCGTCAGGCTGAGCCAGGGGGTCGGCTCGGCGATCACGCCCAGGGTGAAGCTGCGCGACTTTTCCGGCTTCAGGTCCGGGTTGCCGACATAGCCGCCGCCCAGCGAATAGGCCTGGGCGTAGGGGTTGGTGTTGCCGCCCGAGGTCAGGCCGCCGTGGGCGTTCTGGAACGACGGGGGCGGGGTGAAGGTCGAGAATCCGGCATACTGGCTGCGCGCGCCCGATTCCGCGAAGGTCGGAGCCCGGAAGCCCTTGGAATACGTGCCGCGGAACGCCAGCTGGCGCAGCGGCGTGTACTTGGCGCCGATCTTCGGGGAGAAGTGGCTGAAGCCTTCCGAATAGTGGTCGTAGCGGCCCGAGGCGTTGATCTCGAGCTGGTCCAGGACCGGCGCGAGCACTTCGAAATAGCCGGCCGTGACGGTGTGCTTGCCGAACGCCGACGAGGTGGTCAGCGAGTAGGTGTCCAGCTTGGCGTTCTGGTTGTTGTTGACCAGTTCTTCCTTGCGGACCTGGCCGCCGACGGCCAGCTGCATCGTGCCCCCCGGCAGTTCCCACAGCTCCTTCGTGATCGAAGCGTCCAGCGAGTACATCGTCGAGTGTGACGGCGTGGTCACGGTCGGCGAAATGAAGTCGCGAACCGACTGGGTGTTGTTGCCCGGATTCGTGAAATCGTAGCTGCCGGTGTTGATCGACTTCAGCAGGTTGGCGATGTTCAGGAAGCCGTACTGCTCGATCTTCAGGTTGTCGCGGGCGGCGACGGCGTCGACGCGCCAGTTCCAGTCGCCGCCGAAGTCGCCCTTCAGGCCCGCGGTGCCACGGTAGACCTCGTTCGTGCGGTCGCTGCCGGCCGGGATGTCGCCGAACAGATAGTAGATGCGCGCCGCGCCGTTGGAGGGATCGTTGGCGAAGGCGGTCGCATAGGGGTTGTTCGGGTTCAGGCGGCGGCCGGCCGCGGCGGGATCCGCACAGTTGACGCCCGAGGTGCAGATCCAGACCGGCAGTACGATGCCAGGATTGGTCGAGGCCAGGGACGGCGATCCGCCGAACGGCTGGGTGTTGCGCAGGGCGCGCGGCTGGTTCTTGATGCTGACGAAGTCGTAGGAATAGCTGCCGGCGACATAGCCCTCGACGTTCTCGCCCAGCTTGAAGCTCAGGCGACCGTTGAGCGCGTAGCGCTCCTGCTTCGGCTGGATCTGGTTGTAGAGGTCGACCAGATCGTACTTGCAGCCCGTGCCGCGCGCGGCGCCGGTCGTCACGGTGTAGGTGCCGGCGAGGCAGGTGCCCAGGCCCAGCGACGTGTATTCGCTATAGGCCGACGAGCCCGTGCCGATGGTGAAGGGCGTGAGGCCGCCGGTCAGCGGGTTGTTCAGGTCGCTTTGGGTGGTGCGCACGACGACGGCGGTCGGGGTGGCGGTCGTCAGCGTGCTGTCGGCGGTGTTGTTGTCCAGGCCGCCGATCGGGCGCAGGTCCTGGGTGTTGTAGGGGAAGCCGCGGCTGTGGCTGGTGACGCGGCCGTCCTTCTGGTACTCGCCGTTGACATAGAAATTCCAACCCTTTTCGGCGTAGTCGCCATAGCCGAGGGTCAGGTCGAAGCGTTGGTGGCGCGCGTCGCGTTCCTGGCTCTGGCCGAATTCGGCGCTGCCGGAAACGCCTTCGAACTGCTTCTTCAGGATCAGGTTGACGACGCCGCCGATGGCGTCCGCGCCATAGCTCGACGAGGCGCCGTCCTTCAGGACTTCGATCCGGTCGATCAGGCTGAACGGGATGCTGTTGAGATCGACATAGGCGTTGTGGCCGTCGTCGTTGATCGGGAAGTTGGCCGAACGCAGGCCGTCGACCAGCACCAGGGTCGACGAGACGCCCAGGCCGCGCAGCGAGACGGCCGAGCCGCCGGCGCTGAAGCCGCTCTGGAAGCCGGTGCCGATCGAGCCGGCGCCGTCGGCCGAGACCGAGCGGATCGCGTCCGTGGCCGTCGTCATGCCGGCGCGCTGCAGGGTCTGCGAGGTCATCACCGTGACCGGCGAGGGCGTCTCGGTGTCGGTGCGGCGGAAGAGCGAGCCGGTGACGACGATTTCCTCGACCTCGGTCTGGTCGGCGGGAGCGGCCGGGGCGGTGGTCTGGGCGGCGGCCTGGCTGGCGGCGAACAGGGTCGCGGCGGCGCCGCAGATCATCGACGACGTCAGCAAGCGCTCGCGAAAGGGTTTAGTAGCCAAAGGTGTGTCCCCACTGCATGACCGCGCCATCCGTGACGCGGCGGAACGCCGGTGTTCCAGATTTTCTGATTCCGGCCACAGCAGGGCTACAGATCATTGAGACCCTGGGTCAACGATCATTGCATTAATGAAATGTAACGTGGTTATTTGGTCACTTAGGCGGGGGTATCGTTTCGCGATAGAAGCATTGATGGCCCTATCGCTTGTCGATAGGTGCAACCGCCCAGGCGCGCGACGGGCGCTCGCTCCAGCGCCATGCACCCTTTGCGTGCGGGGGCGTCAGATGGTCAGAGCGCCGTGATTTTGAGCTTCAGGCCCAGCAAGGTCGCCAGGGCGCCGGCTCTCTTGGCGGTCTGCTCGCCCAGGAGCAGGTCGGCATAGCCCGGTTCGGCGGCCAGCAGCAGGTCGCCCTTGTCGATGGCGAGCCGCGACCGGGCCAGCAGCGGCGCGCTGCGGCCCGACAGGTCGCAGCCCAGGCGGATGGCGGCGCCGACGGCCCGAGCCCGCTTGAGACGGCCGGGCGACAGCAAGCGCTCCAGCACCTCCAGCTCCGGCGGGGTGAAGGCCGTGGCGTGGCGGGCGAAGGCGGCGGCGGCCAGGAAGGCCCGCTCGGCGTGGGTCTGGCCGGCGATCGGGGCGCGCAGGACCTGCTCGAACACCAGGTCGGCGCGATGGTCGGGGTGCAGGCGCGCCCCAAGGTCGGCCAGGCGGCAGGCGGCCGAGGCCAGGATGGCGTCGCGGTCGCCGAAGCAGGGCGGCAGCTGGGCCAGGGCCGGGGCCAGCCAGGCGTCCAGGGCCGCGCCCAGCTCGTCGGCCACGCCCTGCCGGGCGCCCAGGGAGGCGCAGCCCTCGACCAGCGGGTCCAGCCGGCGCACGCCGGGCGGCATGGCCTCGAACAGCAGGCCTTCGCGCACGCCGTAGGCCGAGATCTCGATGCGCTTGAGGTCCAGGCTCTCGATCAACTGCTCCAGCACCACGGCGGCGTAGGGCAGGGTCTCCGAGCGCTTCCGGCTCATGCCCTCGATGCGCTCGAGCGAGCTTTTCGACTGGTGGGCGACCAGGCGCGCGGCGTCCAGGGCCTCGGCGCGGCTGATGCTGTACTGGTGGACCACGTGCAGCGGGTAGCCGGTCAGGCGCATGTGCAGCAGGGCCAGGTTGCGCCAGGCGCCGCCGACCGCGTGGAAGACGTCGGTCCTGAAGGCCTGGGCCACCGGCGCCAGGCGCTGGGCGCTCAGCCGCCGCACGTTCTCCAGGTCGAAGCCGTCCGACAGGCCCAGGCTGAACGGTCCCAGCGGCAGGGTGACGCCCAGGCCGGCGCCCGTGGTCTCCAGCCGGACCAGCTCCAGGCTGGCCCCGCCCAGGTCGCCGACCACGCCGGTGGCGTCGGGCGCGCCGGCCAGCACGCCCAGGGCGGCGTAGCGCGCCTCTTCCTCGCCCGACAATACGCGGGTGGAAAAGCCGGTCTCGGCCCTGATCTGCGCGACGAAGGCCGCCCCATCCTTGGCCTCGCGCACGGCGGCGGTGGCGGCGATGAAGGTCTCGGCCGGCTTGACCGCCTCCAGCACGGCGCGGAAGCGCTTCAGCGCCGCCAGGGTCTGGGCCACGCCCTCGGGGTTCAGCCGGCCGCCGTCGCCCAGGTCACGGCCCAGCCCCGCCAGGACCTTCTCGTTGAAGACCGTCCAGATGGCGCGGCCTTCCAGCCGGTACACCACCAGGCGGACCGAGTTCGAGCCGATATCGATAACGGCCGCGTCGCGCGGCGCCGCAAAAGGCATGGGCTTGGTTTAGCGCATTGGGCGGGGAGGGGAAGGCGGAATAGGGGGATTTTTGGGGAATGCTCTCAAGGCGATCGTTCGTTCGAGGAAAGCAACGGCGGACAGGCCGCCCATCTTGAATCACGGCTATGATCTGACCGTGGCGAAGGAGGAAATGCAGATGTCGGATAGCCTGAGCTCTTGCTGGCTTGTGGCTCTGTTCGTCTCGCTTGCGCTGGCCGGCGACGCCCAAGCCCAATCCGGACTTCGCCCCCTGTCGGAAGTCGAGATCTTGCAGCGATTCACGAATGTACGCCTGGGTCCCGACGGTCAGGAAGGCACACGGTATTTTCGTTCGGCCGGGGTTTTCGAGCAACTCGCACGACTGCCGCTCCATGGGCGCTATTGGGCCAGTGGATCACGTCTCTGCACGCAGATCCTCACCGACGCGCAGGCGCCGTCCTGCGTTGACGTGCGGATCGACGCCAAGGGTCTGCTCTACATGGGCGAGGCGAATGGCCGTGTGCGGGAGATCATCCTCGAACCCAGTGCGCCGTGAGCGAAGGCCTCCTGGCTCAGCGCTTGAGGCCGACCAGGGGCGCGGGATCGTGCAGCGTCCGCCGGCACGCGCGCACATGCCAGCCCGCCTCGCCCTTCTCGTAGTAGCAGGCGCCGAAGCTGACCGGATGGCCGTTCGCGCGGCGTCCGCCCTTGATCATGGCGTAGGCGCCGTCGCGGCTGATCAGCAGGTGCTCGACCGGCTCGGGCCGGACCGGACAGCGGCCCCACGAGCGGCCGTGGCCCATCACCTGCCAGGGCGGTCCGTAGATCACGCCCGACTTGAACAGCGCCCGTTCCCGCGCCCTGGCCCAGGCCAGGTCGGCGGCGTCGCCGACCTGCGTGTCACCGGGAACCGCGGGCAGGGCGAAGATCGCGCAGATTTCGGCCTGCTCGGCCGGGCGCGGCCCGCAGCCGGCCACGGCCAGCGCCGCCAGGGCGACGACGGCGCGCCTCACCCCCAGCTTCATCCCCGCTTGCGCGGCCCGACGTGGTCGAAGGCCTGGGGCAGGTCCTTCACCTTGTGGCCCCGCCCGGACAGGCTGGGATTGGTCATGAAGTATTCGTGGGCCGAGAAGGCGCCCTTGCGGTCCCACGCCGGATCGCGGGCGTAGTGGCCCTCGGCGTCGAGGTTCCAGCTCTGGGCCTCGTCGTTGAGGTTGGCGACCATGATCTGGTTCAGCACCTGCTGGTGCACGGTCGGGTTCTCGACGGGAACCAGGCTCTCGACCCGGCGGTCCAGGTTGCGCGGCATCCAGTCGGCCGAGCTGATGAACACCCGGGTCTGCGGCCCGGGCATCGGGCCGCCGTTGGCGAAGGCCACCACGCGGGCGTGTTCCAGGAACCGGCCGACGATCGACTTGACGCGGATGTTCTCCGACAGTCCTGCAATCCCAGGTCTTAAGCAACAAATCCCGCGCACCACCAGGTCGATCTGCACACCGTCCTGGCTGGCCGAATAGAGGGCGTCGATGATCTGCGGGTCGACCACGGCGTTCATCTTGGCCCAGATCGCCGCCGGCCGGCCCTCGCGGGCGTTGCGGGCCTCGGTGGCGATCATGGTCAGCAGGTCCGGCTTCAGCGTCTCGGGGCTGAACGACAGCTTCTCCAGCCCGTGCGGCTGGGCGTAGCCGGTGATGAAGTTGAACAGCTTGCCGCCGTCGCGGCCCAGGGCCGGGTCGCAGGTGAACAGGGACAGGTCCGTATAGACCTTGGCCGTCTGCGGGTGGTAGTTGCCGGTGCCGAAATGGCAGTAGGTGCGCAGGGCCTCGCCCTCGCGCCGCACCACCACCGACAGCTTGGCGTGGGTCTTCCAGTCGACGAAGCCGAACACCACGTGGACGCCCGCGCGCTCCAGGTCGCGCGCCCACTTCAGGTTATTCTCCTCGTCGAACCGGGCCTTGATCTCGACCAGGGCGGTGACGTTCTTGCCGTTGTCGGCCGCCTCGATCAGGGCCGCGACGATCGGGCTGTCCTTGGACGTGCGGTACAGGGTCTGCTTGATCGCCAGCACGTTGGGGTCGCGGGCCGCCTGTCGGATGAACTGCACCACCACGTCGAAGCTCTCGAACGGGTGGTGGACCAGGATGTCCTTCTCGCGGATCGCCGCGAAGCAGTCGCCGCCGTGGTCGCGCACCCGCTCGGGGAAGCGGGCGTTGTAGGGCTTGAACTTCAGGTCCGGACGGTCGGGCGGGATCAGCTCGGCCATCTGGGCCAGGCCCAGCTTGCCGTCGACCATGATCACGTCCTCGGGCTCGGCGCGCAGGCCCTCGATGATGAACTCGCGCAGGTCGTCGGGCATGGTGGTCTGGATCTTGACCCGCACCACGCGGCCCAGGCGGCGCTTCTTCAGCCGCGCCTCGAACTCGCGCACCAGGTCCTCGGCCTCTTCTTCGATCTCCAGGTCGCTGTCGCGGATCAGGCGGAACAGGCCGCGGCCCTCGACCTCGTAGCCGGGGAACAGGTGGCCCAGGAACAGGATGATGAAGCTCTCCAGCGCCACGATCCGCCGCTCGCGCTTGCGCGTGCTCTTGGCCGGCGCCTGGCTGAGCTCCCAGAACCGCTGCACCTGGCTGGGCACCGGCACCAGGGCGTAGAGGTGCTTGTCGTCGGCGATGCGACGCAGCTTGAGGGCCAGGCAGAAGCCCAGGTTGGGGATGAACGGGAACGGGTGGGCCGGGTCGATGGCCAGCGGCGTCAGCACCGGGAACATCCGGGTCAGGAAGATCTCCTCGGCCCGCTCGCGGTCGGGGCCGGCGATGTCCTTGGCGTCCAGCAGCTTGAGGCCCTCGCCCCACAGCTCGGCCCGCACCTCGCGCCAGATCCGCTGCTGCTCGGCCATCAGCTCGGCGGCCGAGGCGTTGATCCGCGCCAGCTGCTCGCCCGGCGTCAGCCCGTCCTGGCTGACCACCCGCACGCCCTCGCGCACCTGGCCCTTCAGGCCGGCCACCCGGACCATGTAGAATTCGTCGAGGTTGTTGGCGCTGATCGACAGGAACCGCAGCCGCTCCAGCAGCGGGTGGCGCGGGTTGGCGCTCTCCTCCAGGACCCGCTGGTTGAAGGCCAGCCACGAGGTCTCGCGGTTGAAGAACCGCTCGGGCGAGCCCGCCAGCTCCTCGTCCAGCCGCAGGCCCGCCAGGTCCGGCGCGGCCGGCGAGGGCGCGGCGGGCAGGTCGAGGGCGGCGGCGTCGGTCATGGGGGGCTCCGGTCTACTGTGTACAGAGTGACGGAGGGTGGTGACAGGAGCAAGACAAAGGGCGGCGGGGGCTGCCAGGGCTGCCGCAAAACCGTCGTCATCCGCACAATTGTTGTCATCCCGGAAGCCCCGCAGGGGCTGTCCGGGACCCAGGGGACTGGGCCGATGCGGTGCGTCCTTCGAGGCCCGCTGCGCGGGCGCCTCAGGATGAGGACTTCAGGGGGCGCACGAACCTCCTCATCCTGAGGTGCGAGCAAGGCGAGCCTCGAAGGACGCAATGCGATTGCAGCCGCGCCGCCCCCTTACTCCTCCTCGTCGTCCCCGCCGAAGTCCAGCACCGCCAGGGCCAGGGCCCTGTTGACCTCGCGGCCCTGCTCGATGGACGCCTCGTCCAGGGCCGCCACCGCGGCCAATGCCGCCGGCGCGGAGCGAGGCAATCTCGCCATCAGGTAGGGATAGAGGTCCGTCGCCGGCCGGATGCCCGCCGCCTCGAAGCCGCGCCGCAGCACCGCCTCCAGCACCAGGTCGTCGGGTTCCTCGATCCGGGCCACGGTCAGGGCGTTGAGCCGCGAGCGCAGGTCGGGCACGCCGGCCTCCCAGGCCACCGGGGCCAGGCGGCCGGTCAGCAGCAGCGACCCGCCGTCGACCCCGGCCATGTTGATCAGGTGGAACAGGGTCTCGTCGTCCACCAGGCCGCCGTCAGCGCGGCGGTCGGCGTCCTCGACCAGCAGCGGCCGGCCGCGCAGGGCGGCCAGGTCCAACGGCGCGCCGCCGGTGGACGCGGCCTCGACCACCACGGCCCCGACCCGTCGGGCCCAGTCGCGCGCCAGGTGCGTCTTGCCCGTCCCCGCCGGCCCGACCAGGGCCAGCCGCCCGTCGGGCCAGGCCGGCCAGGCGTCCAGGCTCTCCAGCGCCTCGGCGTTGGTCGGCGACGCCGCGAACGACTCCCGGTCCCAGCGGGGCGGGACGGTCAGCGGCAGTCGGAACTGACGGGGCAAGGCGGCGTCCGGACAGGGTTACTCGGTTACCGGAGATATAGGCTGCGTCGCGGGGAAGGGCGAGGTGGGCGGACGGTTTGGCTGGGGATGAGGGGCGGGGAGGTGTGGATGGGGGAAGCAAGATGGGCCAGAAACTTGGTTGCCGGCCTTGCCACTTTAGTGTAGAACAAATCATGAACTTAATGCGCGTGGGTTGATTTAGAGCACCTTTCTCTTCCCAGGAGTGTGCCTTTGGCTATCCTGACTACCTCTGCAAAAATGAATCGAATCACCATGTTTCAACGACTCAGAGATCCCGTTCATGATCTCATTGAGTTCGCGGATACGCCATTTGAGCGCATGATCTGGAGCTTGCTTGAAACCCCTCAGTTTCAACGGCTGAGGAGAATTAGGCAGCTTGGATTTTCTGATTTTGTATTTCCTGGCGCAACTCATTCTCGCTTTTCTCATAGCGTTGGTGTGTTTCACACTGCGCGTATATTGTGTTCTGTTCTTAAAGAAAAACTTGGTGGTGACTTCAATCCCCATAGGGCTGAAGTGGCCGCCTGCGCCGCTCTCATCCATGACCTGGGCCACGGACCATTTAGCCATGCTTTTGAGTCGGCCTTGGGGGAGGAGGGGCGGCATGAAGAATGGACGGCAAAATTCATAACTGAAACTTCGATCGCTGATTTAATGAATGGCTTTCGTCGTGGCTTTTCTGATGAAGTTGCAGCCATTTTTACTAGTGAATCATCTCCGGACATATATTCTTCGATAGTATCTAGCCAATTTGACGCTGATCGATTGGACTATATGCGTCGTGATCGCCTTATGAGCGGGACGCAGCTTGGTGGGATTGATTTCACCTGGCTTACGCGGAATCTGGAAGTCAGAAATATAGAAATTGGCTCGGATGATCAGCAATTTGCTGAAGTTTCCACGTTTGTACTGGGGCCGAAGGCGTTGTGGGCAGGGGAGAGCTACGTTCTTTCTCTCTTCCATCTATACCCCGCCGTTTATCTTCATAAGACGACCCGCGGTGCCGAGAAATTATTTTCCGAACTCATGCAATCCATAAAGGGCTTGATAGCTGAGGGACGCATTGACCATGCCGGCCTGCCTGCAAACCACCCGTTAGTAAAGTATTTGCGCGAAGGGTCGCTCGAGGCTTACTCCCAGCTCGACGACACGGTGATCTGGGGCGCTTTAGCCATGCTCTCGCAGTCGGCTGACTCCTCGATAGCCGAATCGGCTAACAGGCTTCGGTTTCGAAATTTGTATAAGGCGATCGACGTGCGGACCGGCCTCGGCGACGGCCGGTTGAATTCGGGCGAGGAAATTGAGCAGCGCGTGCTGCGCTTCAAGCGGCTTTTAAGCGAAAGCTTTAAGGCTGATCAATCTTTGGTTCACCGAATCCTGATCGATCGGTTCGAGCGTAATCCCTACAAACAGCGCGGCTACGAGACTCCAAAAGGCATCGAGCGCATTCACATCCTCGAAAATGACAAGCCAATCGATTTAGCGCGAGTTTCGAACGTTGTGGCCGCGCTTAAGCCATTTCACGTCTTCCGGCTGTACATTGCCGATGAGGATGGCAGAGCAAAGCAACAAGTGCTAGATTTGATGAATGAGGCACGCCGATGAACGAATTTGAGATCGCCGTGAGGGATGTTGTCGCAGCAGCTGGCGGGCGACTAGTCGGGAAAACTCGACTTCAGAAAACCATTTATATTCTGAAAATCGCAGGACTTACCCCAGACTTCCCATACACTTATCATTATTATGGACCATACAGCGAAGAGCTTGCATCCGCAACCAAGGATGCTGCCCTCGATGAGTTGATAAAAGAAGACGAAGATACCGCTCAATGGGGTGGAAAGTTTTCTATTTATTCAACGCCTTATACTGGTCCGATAGATGGCGCTTACAGGGAAATTGTCTCGACGGCCTGCGCCAGCGACCCTGTGACACTCGAGCTCGCGGCAACCGCCGCGTTTCTAAACCTTTTGAATATTCAGGACTATTGGGGTGAGACAAAAAAAAGAAAGCCGCAGAAGGCTACTGATGAGAGAGTCGCGGCAGCTAAGGCTCTCTGGAATAAACTTCGCTCCGTGAAAACCCCGGTCCCACTGCCTGCTCTTTAAGAGGTATCGAGATGTTTTTTGTTATGATTTTCCTCCGTCGAATGGTGCGCCAAGTCGATACTCTCGGAGAGAAATGAGCTAGCGTATTATGCTGGTCGCCCAAGACCTCGCCGCCTGGCGCGCCCGCATCACCCGCCCCGCCGGGCCCCTCGGCAAGGCCTCGCGCGCCGTGCAGCGGAAGATCAACACGATCATTCCCGAGAAGGTCCACGCCGCGATCACCGCCGCCATGGAGGCGATGACCAGGGCGATCCTGACCGGGGCCGACTTCGCCACGGCGTCTCCGCTCCGGGACGCCACCCTGGAGCAGCGCGAGGCCAGGGTCGCCGCCGCCATCCAGGGCTGGAAGACCGCCGCCGGGGCCGAGGGCGGGGTGGCCGGGGCGGGCGGGTTCCTGCTGGCGGCGGCCGACTTTCCGCTGCTGATGAGCTTCAAGCTCAAGCTGCTGTTCGAGATCGCCGCCCTCTACGGCCATGACGGCGGCGTGTTGAGCGAGCGGCTCTATATCCTGCACATCTTCGAGCTGGCCTTCTCGGACGTCGAGCACCGCCGCAAGGTGCTGGAGGCCATGGACGACTGGGACGCGCGGCCGCATCCCGCCGACCTGAAGGGCTTCGATTGGCGGTCGTTCCAGCAGCAGTATCGCGACCACATCGACCTGGCCAAGCTGGCCCAGCTGCTGCCCGTGGTCGGCGCCCCGGTCGGGGCCGTGGTCAACTGGCGGCTGACGGCGCACCTGGGGAAGACGGCGATGATGGCTTATCGGATGCGGTGGCTGGCGGGGCTTTAGTCGGGGACATGCACTCACGGCAAGGCGCCGGCCGGCTTGCAGAGCGCTGGCCGTGAGGGCGTGTCCCCAACGGACCCGCTGAGTCCGGGGCCGAAGTCTCATGATGCCGTGGACGACGTTGGGGACACGCACTCACCCCGCGGCCGTGGGTCGATTGGCGACGCCCTGCCGTGAGAGCATGTCCCCGGCGGCTTATGCTCTGCGGATAGCGGGCAAAGCTTCAGGATTTCAACGCCCTGAACTTTCTCGACCCATTTCTGTCCTCACCCCTTCCAGACCCCCTTATCCTGATCCCACCTCGTCGCGGGGAAGGGCGCATGGCCAGCGACCGATGCGGCGGCGGGGGCGATCGAGCGGGTAGCTCTGTCGGTGGTCTTGTTCGCGTGCGTAGGGACAGGACCAACCTTGCGTCTCTGGTGCCGGTCGGGCCTGTTATACAGATACGACGTGACGCGAGGGCCGGCGGAGCAGCAGGCGGGCGGTGATGCGCTCGCGGTCCGGGACCGGGTGTCGTTGACCCGGCCCGCCCGTCGGAGGCTTCAAGGCGGCGAGGCCCCAACAGGGCTCAGCGCCGCAGGCTTCCGAATAACGACCGCGCGGAGCGATCTGGGCTTCGTCGAAACGGTTACTACTCAAACACTCCGGACGACGTCCGGCGCTCCGCGACCCTTTCCATCAGCTCAGCGAGCAGTCGCGTGAGATCACACCCACTTGCCCCCACCGGGCGGCTTCGCCGCCTGTCCGCCCCCAGAGGGGGCGGAGCCGCGTGAACCTGAAGGCTCTTCCCCCTCCGGGGGAAGACGACCGCGAAGCGGTCCGTAGGGGGCAAGTGACCGGCCCCCAGAATCCTTGACATCCACGCCCCCCCATGCGCCTTTCCGCCCCTCGAAAATCACGCGTTCCAAAGACTTTTCCATGACCTCGACGCACGCCTATCGCACCCACACCTGCGGCGCCCTGCGGGCCTCCGACACCGGCGCCGGGGTGCGCCTGTCGGGCTGGATCCACCGCAAGCGCGACCACGGCGGCCTGGTCTTCATCGACCTGCGCGACCACTACGGCCTGACCCAGCTGGTGCTGCACCCCGAGACCCCCGGCTTCGCGGTCGTCGAACGCCTGCGGGCCGAGAGCGTGATCCGGGTCGACGGCGAGGTGATCGCCCGCGACGCCAGCGTGGTGAACCCCAACCTGCCGACCGGCGAGATCGAGATCCGCGTCTCGGCCGTCGAGGTGCTGAGCGAGGCCGCCGAGCTGCCGCTGCCGGTGTTCGGCGAGCCGGACTATCCCGAAGAAATCCGCCTCAAGCACCGCTATCTGGACCTGCGCCGCGAGACCCTGCACAAGAACATCGTGCTGCGCAGCAAGGTGATCCAGTCGATCCGCTCGCGGATGTTCGCCCAGGGCTTCAACGAGTTCCAGACCCCGATCCTGACGGCCTCGTCGCCGGAAGGGGCGCGGGACTTCCTGGTGCCCTCGCGCCTGCATCCGGGCAAGTTCTACGCGCTGCCCCAGGCGCCCCAGCAGTTCAAGCAGCTGCTGATGGTCTCGGGTTTCGATCGCTACTTCCAGATCGCCCCGTGCTTCCGTGACGAGGACCTGCGCGCCGACCGCTCGCTGGAATTCTACCAGCTGGACGTCGAGATGAGCTTCGTCACCCAGGAAGACGTGTTCGCGGCCATCGAGCCGGTGATGCACGGGGTGTTCGAGGAATTCTCGGGCGGCAAGCCGGTGTCGCCCATTGATGGGACTCATAGTTTCACCAACGACTTCGGCGCCACCCTGGAGCACCAGGGCTTCGAGCGCCTGACCTACGCCCAGTCGATGGCCTGGTACGGCAGCGACAAGCCCGACCTGCGCAACCCGATCAAGATGGCCGACGTCTCCGAGCATTTCCGCGACGGCGGTTTCGGCCTGTTCGCCAAGATCCTCGGCGCCGATCCGAAGAATCGCGTCTGGGCCATTCCCGCCCCGACCGGCGGCAGCCGCGCCTTCTGCGACCGCATGAATTCGTGGGCCCAGGGCGAGGGGCAGCCGGGCCTGGGCTACGTCTTCTGGTCCGAGGACCAGGGCGCGTGGGGCGGTCCGATCGCCAAGAACCTGGGCGAGCCGACGCAAGGCCTGATGGAGAGCCTGGGCCTGGGGCAGGGCGACGCGGCCTTCTTCGTGGCCGGGGATCCCTCCGTGTTCGCCAAGTTCGCGGGTCTGGCCCGCACCCGGGTCGGGACCGAGCTGAAGCTGGTCGACGAGAACCAGTTCAAATTCTGCTGGATCGTCGACTTCCCGATGTTCGAATGGAACGAGGAGGAGAAGAAGGTCGACTTCTCGCACAACCCGTTCTCGATGCCGCAGGGCGGGCTGGAGGCCCTGGAGACCCAGGACCCGCTGACCATCCGCGCCTACCAGTACGACATCGTCTGCAACGGCTACGAGCTGTGCTCGGGCGCGATCCGCAACCACAAGCCGGAGATCATGCTCAAGGCCTTCGAGACCGCCGGCTACGGCGCCGAGGTGGTCGAGGAGCAGTTCGGCGGTATGCTCAACGCCTTCCGCTTCGGGGCCCCGCCGCACGGCGGCCTGGCGCCCGGCATCGACCGGATCGTCATGCTGCTGGCCGAGCAGGTGGCCATCCGCGAGGTCATCGCCTTCCCGCTGAACCAGCAGGGCCAGGACCTGCTGATGAACGCCCCGGCCGAGGCCCTGGACAAGCAGTACAAGGAACTGCACATCCGCTCGGCCCCGCCCATCAAGGTCTAGGCTGGCCGGGATCGGCGACATGCGAAAAGCCCTCCGGTCCAGCGGGATCGGAGGGCTTTTTTGTCCGGCGCGCGAGGCGGGCCTAGTTGTCCAGTTCCTTGACCGGTTTGGCCGGCGCCGGAGGCCTGGGCGGCTTCGGCGGCCTGGGAACGGCGGCCAGGCGGGCGGCGGCGGCGATCTCGGCGCGGTGGGCCTCGACCTGGGCCCGCGCGGCCTCGGCCTGGGCGCGCTCGAAGCTGGGGCTGACGCGGACCCGGACATTGCCCGAGCAGTTGCGAACGGTCAGGCCGCGCGGCAACCGGGTGCCGCCGTCGCCGCAGGCCTCGTCCAGCTGGTCCTGGTCCAGGCCGCGGGCGTTCGACAGGTCGGCCCCGCCGAGATTGGCGCCGGACAGGTCGGCGCCCGCGAAATCGGCCCCATTGAACACCGCGCCGCGCAGGGTCGATCCGGTGAACTCGGCGTCGCGGAACGAGGCCCGCTCGTAATTGCCGCCGATCAGGTTGCTGGCGTTCAGCTCGGCCGAGCTGAAATTGGCGCCCCTGGCGTTGACGCCCTGCAGGTTGGCGCCGATCAGTTCGCTGCTCGACAGGTTGGCCCGTTCCAGATTGGCGCCCTGGAAGCTGGCGCCGTGCAGTTCGCTGCTCGACAGGTCGACCCGGCCAAGGTCGGCGGCGATGAAGTTGGCGCCGCTGCTCTCGATGCCCGACAGCCGGGCGTCGGTGAAGATGGCGTGGGAGAAGCCGGCGCCGCGCATCTCGGCGCCGCGCAGGTCGGCGCGCGACAGGTCCGCGCCGGTGAAGTTGGACCCGAAGAAGCTGGCGCCGCGCAGGTCGGCCCCGATCAGGTTGGCCTTGGCGTAGTTGGCGCCGGTAAAGCGCGCGCCGGTCAGCTTGCGGCCCGACAGCTCGCAGCTCACGCAGGCGCCGCCCAGCGAGATCATCCTGGCCACGTCCTTGTCCTCGACCCCGGCATAGGCCTGGTGGGCCATGGCCGATAGGGCGAGCGACAGAGCGGCGACCGTGATCCGCAAGCGGGACATCGAAACCTCCAGACCGGTCAAGATAAGCGACCGTGTGGGTTACGATTTGGGACCGTCGAGACCCAAGCGCCACTTAAATCGCGGTAATGACGGAAGTTTAACGGCAAGCAGGCACGGAAAGGCCGCGTGGCAGGCGGGTGGACATATCGCCGCAGGCCCTGTTCAGCTGGGCCTGGGTCAGGCCCACGGTGCGATCCATCTCGGCCCCCGAAAGGTTCGCGCCGGCCAGGGTCGCGCCCCGGAAATTGGCGCCCTCCAGATAGGCGCCGACCAGGCTGGCGTTGGTCAGGTTGGCCCCGGCGAAGCTGGCCCCACCGAACACACCGCCATAGAAATTGACGTCGCGCAGGTCGCCGCCGGCGAAGCTGGTGCGGTTCATCTCGGCCAGGCTCAGGTCGGCCTGGCGCAGGCGGGCGCCGGCCAGGTTCCGGCCCTTGAGCACCGCGCCGGAGAGGTCGGCCTGGAACAGGTTGCAGCGCGGGCAGTTGGCCCCGCCACGGACCTGGGCGATCTGGCTGGCGTTCTGGGCCGTCGCGGGACAGGCCAGCAGCAGCAGGCCGGCGGCGGCGAGGATCGGGAGCAGCGGTTTCATTCTGGCACGCGTCTTTCGGCGGGAACGGCGATCAAGCATGGCTACGCAGGCTTAAGGCCAGGCAAACGGCTAGCCGGCGTCGCTCTCGCCGCGAGAGGCGTCGGCCTGGGTTCCGCAGCTGTCGCAGACCACCAGGCCGCCCTTGTGGCTCAGGGCCAGGTCCCCGCAGGCCGGGCAGACGTCGCCAGCCTGACCGGCGTCGCCCGCGGGGCGGGACTCCTGATCACGGCGGCCGCCGAACGGCAGGAACACCAGATTGTCGGGCGCCGCGCCGCGCGAAAAACCCTTGGAGATGAACTTGCTGGCGGGCAGGGGCTCGGCCTCGACCTCGCCATCGGGCGCGCCTTCGCCCCGGCCCAGGCCGTCGGCGTTGAACTCGCCCGGATCGGCGTTGGCCAAGTCGTCCCGCCCCAGGTACGAGACGCCGAGTTCGCGGAAGATGTAGTCGAGGATCGACGTCGCCGAACGGATCGAGTCGTTGCCCGTCACCGGACCGGCCGGCTCAAACTTCGTGAAGACATAGGCGTCGACGAACTCGTCCAGCGGTACGCCGTACTGCAGGCCGATGGAGATGGCGATGGCGAAATTGTTCATCAGGCTGCGGAAGGCGGCGCCTTCCTTGTGCATGTCGATGAAGATCTCGCCGACCTCGCCGTCCTCGTATTCGCCCGTGTGCAGATACACCTTGTGGCCGCCGACCGCGGCCTTCTGGATATAGCCCTTGCGGCGATCGGGCAGCTTGCGGCGGGCGCGACCGCCGCGCTCCACGATCCGCTCGACCACGCGTTCGACGATACGTTCCTTCACCGGGGCGGGACTGGCGGCGACGGCCTCGGCGCGGGCCGGCCTGGGCGCCTCGGCTTCAGCCTCGGGCAGGGGGAGGGCGAAACCCGCCGGCGGCGCGGCGCGGTTCAGGCGCAGCGCCCGAACGCCGGCCCTGGCTGCGGCGGCTTGCAGGCGGGCGGCATCCGACGGGCGCGCGTCGAAGGGCAGGTCCAGCACGGCCGGGTTGGCCAGGCAGGTGAAGGTCTCCACCGCGGCCTGCATCGCCAGCCGGTCGGCCAGGACCGGGGCCTCGATCGCGGCGAACAGCGCCCGCAGCTCGCCTTCCAGGGCCTCGCAATCGGACAGCCGGCGCGCGCCGAGGGCGTGATGCTCGGCGGCCTCGATCTCGACCTCGGAAAAGCCGGCGAAGGCCAGGGTGTCGAAGTCCGGATCGGCCAGGGCGTCCGCGGGCGCGCCCAGCACGTCGCTGAGGAAGCCCGCCCCGATCACGGCCGGGGCGAAGGCGGCGCGCAGTCCGTCGGCGTGGCGCAGGGCGTCTTCGGCCAGTTCGATCTCATGGGCGGTGAAGCCGCGCGTCTGCAGGACCCCATGATCGATCGCCGGGGCTTCGGCCAGCGAACCATGGCCCATGGCGTACTGACGGGCGGCGTCGAAGTCGGCCCCGGCCTCGGTCAGGCAGAGGTGCGCCGCGGCGCTGAAAATGGGGACCAGCAGGCCGTCGGCGGTCTGGGTGGTCGAGACCGGCGCGGCGACGGCGGCATGGCCCAGGGGCTTGCCGCCCAGGCGAAGGGCCGCCTCCGGATCGGCGAAAGCGGCGACCAGGCGGGACGAGCGCAGGCCGTGCTTGCGGGCCAGGCCGTGGGCGACAGCCAGGGCCGCCGCGGCTTCCGAGGCCAGGGGCGAACGCAGGGCGGCGGCGCGGACGCGACGCTCGGCCAGGCCGCGCAGCACCGTCTGGCGCTCCTGGGCGAAGGCGGGATCGGCGCCGAGCACGGCGGCGGCCTCGGCGCTGGCGCTCAACGCGGCCCCAACCGTCAGGGCCCAGAGGGCCGAGGCGGCGTCTCGGCCCAGGTCGCCGGCGGCCGACAGCCCCTGGGTCAGCAGCCAGTCGCCGACCCCGGCCAGGCCGATCTCGGCGGCGCGGTCGCCGCGTTCGATCTCCAGGGCCGTGGCCCACAGGCCCACCACCTGGTTGAAACCGGCGGTGTCGAAGGTTTCGCCGTGCTGGAAGGCGGTGACGTCGATCGCGGCGCGAACCGGCGCGCCCCGCGCCAGGGCTTCGGCGTCCTCGGGCGACAAGGCCAGCACCAGGGCGCTGGTCTCCCAGCCGATCTGGGCGGCGAAGCTGGCGGCTTCGTCGACCGCCGCCACGCCCTGGCGGGACGCCGAGGCGACCAGCGGGGCGACGGCCTTGGCATCCGGTTCGATCAGGGCCGTCCGCGGCGCGCCGGCCAGGGCGATCGCGTCAAGGATCATGCGGTCGTCGGCGCCCAGGTCGCGGGCCCGGCGCGCGGCGCGGCCAAGCGCGCTGTTCTTGGAGGGATCGGCGCAGGTCCTGGCCTCGCCATGACAGCGTTGAACGGCGTCGCCGACCTGAGCCAGGGCCGCGTCAAGCCGCGCGGCGGCCTTGGCGGCCAGGCGCGCCGACCGCCAGTGCGCCAAGCCGTCCACGGCGGCTCGCTTGAATTCGATTTCTCCAATGTCGGGCAGGTGTCGCCGCGCCACGGCGGGGCCGGCCGGAGCGGCCGCCCCCGTCAGCATGGTGGCCAGCAGGGCGTCGCGGAAGGCGTCGGCGTCGGCGGCGTCGCCGAACAGGCCATCGGACAGTCCGGTCTTGGCCAGATGGTCGGCATAGCGGGCCGGGCCGCCGCCCAGCGGAGCCTCGGAGTCGATCGCGCCGTCGTTCCGGTCCCGGGCGGCCCAATCCAGCCAGGCCTCGACCCTGGCGTCCGTCCAGTCCTCCGGCGCCAGCACCTCGACAACGGCGTCGGGGCGTTCGATCTCGCGCAACGCGAAGCGCGGGGCGGAGGCGGGGTGTCGGGACTGGATGCGCATGGGCGATTCCGCAGCCTGGGCGCCAGGATGCGCCAAGAATTAGCCATCCTAGATCGCCGAACAGCGGCCTTCAATAGATGTGGGGTGCCGTCGCGCCCTGATCCACAAGATGTTGAATGGGCGCCGTCGCGCCGCATGCTGGACGCTGAAGGGCCGCCGACCTATAGTCCGGCCGCTTCGCAACGCCTTGGCGTTGCCCGAAACCCTCCCGAATCCGGGACCCTTGCGAGATTGGTGCTGACGCGGTGCTGAAAGCGATCTTCACGTGGTGGAACGGCGCGACCATCGGTCAGCGCTTCCACATTAGCCGTCGTGGCGTGTTCGTCGGCCAAGACGACTACGGCAACCGCTACTTCGAGGCCCGAGACAACAGCGACAGCTACGACGACCGCAAGCGCCGCTGGGTCATCTACGATGGCTATGCCGAGGCGTCCAAGGTGCCGCCGGAATGGAGCGGCTGGCTGCACTACACCTTCGACGAGCCGCCGACGACGGCGCCGCTGAAGCGTCGCGCCTGGGAAAAGGACCACCATCCCAACCTGACCGGCACGATCCACGCCTGGCGGCCGAAGGGCTCGCTGACCCGCGGCGGCGAACGCGCGGTCGCCGCCAGCGACTACAAGCCCTGGTCGCCCGAATAGGATGACGAACCGGCGGTTCTTGACCGGCGTGGCGACGCTGGCCCTGGCGGGTTCGCTCGCCGGCGGCGGGGCCTGGGCGTTGCAGAACACGCCGCAGCAACCCCCGGCCGCCCAGGCGCCGCCTACGGCTCCCGCGCCGGTCGTCGCGCCGCAGCCGTCGCGGCCGACGCCGGGACCGCGCCCCGTGGCGCCCGTCGCCACGCCCGCGACCACCCCCTCGGCCGCCGCCTCGGGCGCGCCGGCCCAGGCTTCGCCGGCCGCCAAGCCCGCGGCGGCGGCTGACAAGCCGACCGAACCGCTTAAGCGCGCCCGCTCCTCGGTCGCCGTCCTCCAGGCGCTGGACAAGGTGACGACCGAGACGATGCGGTTCGAGGCTCCGGTCGGTCAGCCGATCCGCTACAAGACCCTGGTCTTCACGGTCCGCGCCTGCGAAACGACGGCGCCCGACGAGGACGCCCCGGATTCGGTGGCCTATGTCACGGTCGACACCCAGCCCAAGGCCCTGCCGGGCCGCGTGGCGCCCCCCGGACGCCAGATCTACAAGGGCTGGATGTACGCCAATTCCCCGGGCCTCAACCCGCTGGAACACCCGGTCTATGACGCCTGGTTGATCGCCTGCAAGACCTCCGCGCCGGTGGCGCCGGCCGCCAGCCGATAGAAGTCGGCCTGGGCCGTCCAGGCCCGACCCAGGCGACGGCGATAGTCGGCCCGGGAGATTTCGGTGGTCCCGAATTGTTCGAGATGCTCGGTGATGAACTGGGTGTCCAGCAGCCGATAGTCGCCAGCGATCAGCCGGCCCGCCAGATGGACCAGCGCCACCTTGCTGGCGTCGCGGCGGGTCGAGAACATGCTTTCGCCGAAGAAGCAGGCGCCGAACGCCACCCCGTAGAGCCCCCCGACTAGGTCCTCGCCGTCCCAGCATTCGACGCTGTGCGCCAGACCGCGCGCGAACAACTGGCCGTAAAGGCGCTGGATCGGATTGTTGATCCAGGTTTCCAGCCTGCCGGGCCGCGCGGTCGCGCAGGCCTCGACCACGGCGTCGAACGCCGTGTCTATGCGGACCTCGAACGGCTGGGCCCGGACGGTGCGGGCCAATCGGCGCGGGACGTGCACGCCGTCCAGCGGCAACACGCCCCGGCGTTCCGGGTCGATCAGGAAGATGCTCTCGTCGTGGCGGGCGTCCGCCATGGGAAAGACGCCGCGCTCGTAGCAGGCGATGAGATCATCGACCGTGAAGGCGTCGTCCATGGCGTTCCGCCCGACCCTTTGAGCAGAGCCTAGCCCTGCGCCTTGATCCAGCGCTCCAGCCAGTGGATGTCGTAGTCGCCGGCCAGGATGTCAGGCTGAACCAAGAGGTCCTGGAACAGCGGGATGGTGGTCTCGATGCCGCCGACGACCATTTCGCCCAGGCACCGGCGCAGGCGAGCGATGCACTCCTGGCGATCGCGGCCATGGACGATCAGCTTGCCGATCAGGCTGTCGTAATACGGCGGGATCGCGTAGCCCGTATAGATCGCCGAATCCAGCCGAACGCCCAGGCCGCCGGGGGCGTGGAAGTCGGTGATCGTGCCCGGCGAGGGCGTGAAGGTCCGCGCGTTCTCGGCGTTGATCCGGCACTCGATGGCGTGGCCTTCGAAGACGACCTCGTCCTGGGTGAACGATAGCGGCAGGCCGGCGGCGATGCGGATCTGCTCACGGACCAGGTCGATGCCGGTGATGGCCTCGGTCACGGGATGCTCGACCTGCAGGCGGGTGTTCATCTCGATGAAGAAGAACTCGCCGTTCTCCCACAGGAACTCGATGGTGCCGACGCCCAGATAGCCGATCGCCTTGACGGCATCGACCACGATCTTGCCGATCTTGGCGCGGTCGGCCGCGCCGAGGGCGGGCGAGGGGGCTTCCTCCAGGACCTTCTGGTGGCGGCGCTGCAGCGAACAGTCGCGTTCGCCCAGATGCACGACATTGCCATGGCTGTCGGCGATGACCTGCAGCTCGATGTGGCGCGGCTTCTGGAGGTAGCGCTCCATGTAGACCGTGTCGTCGCCGAACGCGGCGCGGGCTTCCGAGCGGGCCGTGGAGACGGCTTCGGCCAGATCCTCGCGGGTCTGGGCCACCTTCATGCCGCGCCCACCGCCGCCCGAGGCGGCCTTGATCAGCACGGGGAAGCCGATGCGCTCGGCGGCCTCGAAGGCCTCTTCCTCGGTCGACACGCCGCCGTCCGAGCCCGGCACGACGGGAATGCCCGCGTCCTTGACGGCCTGCTTGGCGGTGATCTTGTCGCCCATCATCCGGATATGCTCCGGCTTGGGCCCGATGAAGGTATAGCCGTGCGCGCCGACGATCTCTGCGAAGCGGGCGTTCTCGGACAGGAAACCGTAACCCGGGTGGATCGCCTGGGCGCCGGTGATTTCCGCGGCCGCGATGATCGACGGGATGTTCAGATACGACTTGGCGGCCGAGGCCGGACCGATGCAGACGCTCTCGTCGGCCAGGCGCACCCACATGGAATTGGCGTCGGCCTCGGAATGGACCGCCACGGTGGCGATGCCCATTTCCTTGCAGGCGCGGTGAACCCGAAGCGCGATCTCGCCTCGGTTGGCGATGAGGATCTTGTCAAACATGCCGATTACTCGACGATGACGAGCGGCTCGCCGAACTCGACGGGCTGGGCGTCTGCAACCAGGATCTCGACGACCTTCCCGGCCTTGGGGGCCGAGATCGGGTTCATGGTCTTCATGGCTTCGACGATCAGCAGGGTCTGGCCGGCGCTCACGGTGTCGCCCACCTTGATGAAGGCGTCGGCGCCGGGCTGCGGCGACAGGTAGACGGTGCCGACCATCGGCGACTTCACGGCTTCGCCGGCATGGACGGCCGGCGCGGGCGCGGCGGCTTCGGCGGCGGGCGCGACCACTGCGGGCGCCGGGGCGGGCGCGTAGGCCGGCGCGGCGGGAGCCTGGACATACTGGGTCGCGGCGGCGGCGACGGTCAGTTCCCGGGCGACCCGGATCTTCAGGCCCGCATGTTCGACCTCGATCTCCGAGAGGCCGGTGTCCTTGAGGATATCGGCCAGCTTGCGGACCAGGCGAGCGTCGATCGACGGGGTCTCGACCGGATCGGCGGGGGCCTTGGGATTGGACATGGAAGCTTACCTTGCTGTCTTCTGAAGCCGGGGGCGCCGGCTAGTTCGCGCCGATCAGGCCGGCTGCGGCCTCGATCGCCAGTTCATAGCTCGCCGCGCCGAAGCCGGAGACGATCCCGGTCGCGGCGAGCGAAACGAAGGTGTGGCGGCGGAAATCCTCACGCGCCGCCGGGTTGGACAGGTGACACTCGATGACCGGGATATTCAAGGTCTTCAGGGCGTCTAGGAGAGCGATCGACGTGTGGCCATAGCCCGCCGGATTGATCACCAACGCACAGGCTTCGGTCCGGGCTTCCTGAACCCAGTCGATCAGCACGCCTTCGTGATTGCTCTGCCGGAAGATGACGGAAAGACCCCGAGCGGCCGCGCGCGCCTCGCAGCGCGTACGGACATCGTCGAGCGTGTCCTTGCCGTAGATCTCGGGCTCGCGCGTTCCCAACAGGTTGAGATTGGGTCCGCTCAGCACATGGATCGGTTTTACCATTCGGCTCCGCCGTCGATTCCGGGAGGTCTTGTATAGCTGGTTCCCCCGCGTCACAAGCAGGGCTCGCTTCGGAGGTGACATGAGGCTTCTACTGAACGGCGAGGAACGGGATGTCGCCGGGATCGCCAGCATCGCGGATCTGGTGTCGGCCCTGGGCCTGGACGCCCGCAAGGTGGCGGTGGAGCGCAATCTCGAGATCGCGCCGCGCTCGACCTACGCCGACACCGCCCTGGCCGACGGCGATCGAATCGAGATCGTCACGTTCATCGGCGGCGGCTAGGTCTGGGCGTTTGAAACCCTGGGCGCGGAGGCGTACATCCACCCCATGAACGCGCACGTCTCTCCCGAATCCGCCGCCGCCGTCGAAGACGATACCTGGACCGTCGCCGGCCGGACCTTCCGCTCGCGCCTGATCGTCGGCACCGGCAAGTACAAGGACTACGCCACCAACGCCGCGGCGGCGAAGGCCGCGGGCGCCGAGATCGTCACGGTGGCCGTGCGCCGCGTGAACCTGACGGATCCGACCCAGCCGTTGCTGGTCGACTACGTCAAGCCCACCGAATTCACCTTCCTGCCCAACACCGCCGGCTGTTTCACCGGCGAGGACGCGGTGCGCACCCTGCGCCTGGCCCGAGAGGCCGGCGGCTGGGATCTGGTGAAGCTGGAAGTGCTGTCCGACCCCAAGACCCTCTATCCGGACATGGAAGAGACCCTGCGCTCGCTGAAGCTGCTGGTCGCCGAGGGCTTCCAGGTCATGGTCTATTGCTCCGACGATCCCGTTTACGCCCGCAAGCTGGAGGAGGCCGGCGCGGTGGCGATCATGCCGCTGGGGGCGCCGATCGGCTCGGGCCTGGGCATTCAGAACCGCGTGAACCTGCGGATCATCGTCGAGAACGCCGGGGTGCCGGTGCTGGTCGACGCCGGCGTCGGCACGGCCTCCGATGCGGCGATCGGCATGGAGCTGGGCTGCGACGCGATCCTGATGAACACCGCCATCGCCGAGGCCAAGGACCCGATCCGCATGGCCAGGGCGATGAAGCACGCGGTGATCGCCGGTCGCGAAGCCTATCTGGCGGGCCGGATGCAGAAGCGGCTCTACGCCGATCCCAGCTCGCCGCTGGCGGGCCTGATCTAGAGCGTGGCGGCCGAAAGTGTGAGCGGTTTCGGCACCCGTCACGCTCTAAATGTTTGATTTAGAGCCCTTTTTTAGACGCCTCACATGATTCCATGTGAGGCTGAAAGGCTCCAGGCGGGGGGCCTAGACCTTCTTGGCCTTGCCGGCCCGGGCCTGATCGATGGCCAGGTTCAGGGCGTGCATGTCGGCGCCAGGGATCATCTGGTCACCGACAAGGAAGGCCGGTGTTCCCTCGATGGCCAGCGCCTCGGCCAGGGCATGGGTGTCGGCCAGGTGCTGCGTGGTGGCCTCGGAAACGCCCACCGCGCGAGCCTCGGCCACGTCGATGCCAAGCTGCTGGGCGATGCGGACGACGCCGGCCTCGTCGAGACTCTTTTCGGCCATCAGGCGCTTGTGCAGTTCGATCGTCTTGCCCTGGTCCTTGGCCCCCAGGACCATGCGCGCCGCGACCTCGGAATCGTGGCCGAAGATCACGAAATCCTTGAACACGAAACGCACGTCCGGATTCTTCTGGATCAGCTCGACGATCTGCGGCGCGGCCAGCTTGCAGTAGCCGCAGCGGTAGTCGAAGAACTCGACGACGGTGATCGAGCCGTTCGGATTAGCCACGAAATCGCGCGGATCGCGCTCCAGCGCCTGACGATACTTGATCATCGCGCTCTGGGCCGCCTTGGTCTTTTCGGCCGCCTGCTTTTGCTGGAGCTTGGCGCTCATCTCGACCAGCACCTCGGGGTGCTCGATCAGATAGGCATGGACCTTTTCGCCGAACGCCTTGTCGGTGTCGGCCTTCCCGCAACCGATCAGGGAAAGGACGGCGAGGGACGCGGCGGCGAACGCCAGCGGGCGGGACGGCAGGGGCATGGAGATCTCTGAAAAGGGGCGGCCTAGCGGCGCAGGCCCGAGGTGACGGCGCCTTCCTTGGCCAGGTCCTTGAGATCCTGGTTGGAAGGATTGGAGGTCAGGACGATGTCGGTGGCGCGGCGCCATTCCACGCTGTCCTTCTTGAGCAGTTCTCGCGCCCGCATGGCGAAGACCCGCGCTTCCTGGGTCGCGCCCATGTTGAAGTACTGCTCGGCGGTGGCCAGGCGCGCCTGGCCGTCCTCGCCGCGCTTGTCGTAGGCCTGGGCCAGCAGGCGCCAGGCGACGGAATTGTCGCTTTCGTCGAGCAGCGAGCGCTTCAGTTCGTTGATGCCTTCCTCGACCTTCTTGGGGTCGTCGAGCCCGATCAAGGTCTGGCCGAGATTGACCCGCAGCAAGGCGGCGTCGGGTTTCAACGCCACCGAGCGGCGTTGCGGTTCTTCGGCTTCCTTGACGCGATTGAATTCGAACAGGATCTGGCCCTTCAGCTCCCAGAGATAGGGATTGTTCGGATTCTCGGTGATCAGCCCGTCGAGGATCTTCAGGGCCCGGTCGGGCTCCTTCATCTGGTAATAGGCGATGGCGCGCGCGTAGCGGGCGGGGAAGGCCCGGTCGCTCTCCTTGTACTTCACGATCGCCACGCCGGGATTGATGAAGCCCTCCAGCTTGGCCTTCATGATCTCGTGCTCGGCCAGGGATGCGGGATCGTCGACGGTGTTGTAGTGCGGCAGCTTTTCGACCCGGCCGCGCAGGGCGTCGATCCGGTCGCCCGACAGCGGGTGGCTGCGGAAATAGGCATAGCGCCGCGACTGGTCGAAAACCTCCTGGTAGCGGAAGTTGTCGAAGAACTCGACGAGACCGCGGCCCGACTGGCCGGTGGCTTCGAGAAAGCCGGCTCCGGCCTGGTCCGCGCGCGATTCCTGGTCGCGGCTGTAACCCAGGGCGCCCAATTGGCCGAAATAACCGGCGTTGCCCATCAGCACCGCGCCGGCGTCGGGCGCGCCGGCCAGGGCGGCCAGGACGCCCAGGCCCATGGTCAGGATCATCGGCTTGAGGCCGGCCCGCATCATTTCGCCGGAACGCAGCGGGTGGGCCCCGGCCAGGTGCCCGGTTTCGTGGGCGATGACGCCCTTCAGCTGATTGGGCGTTTCGGTCTGCAGGATGAGGCCGGTGTTGAGGCCCATCATCAGGCCCTGGGTCGCGAAGGCGTTCAGCTCCTTGTCGCCCACCAGCAGGATGCGGACCGTCTTGGGGTCCAGCCCGGCCGCCGCGTAGATCGGGTCGGCGTCGCGGTGAAGGATTTCCTCGATCTCGGTGTCACGGATCAGCGAAGGGCCGTCCTGCGCATGAGCCGGCGCGACGGGAGCGAGGATGGCCGCGAGCAGGGCCAGCACGGACAGCGCGGATCCCGTCTTCCTGGTCATTTTTTCGGAAGCCGCCCTTATCCGGGAGGTCATCGAAACTCTCCTGATCGCGCCCCCGCGCTCAAGCCAGCAGTCTAACGCGGTTCTCGACGACCTGGGAACATTCCGTCGAACGCACCTCGCGGATATAGGCGTGAAGCTCGGCGGGACCAGGGGCCCGCCGAGCTTCATCTCAAGATCGTCAGCCCCGACGCCACCAGCCGCGCTTGGGCTTTTCTGGCGGGGTCAGGATTTCGGCCGGATCGGGCTCGACGACGACCGGAACCGGCTCCGCCGAGGCGCCCGCGACGGGCTCGGGTTCCCCGACCGGTTCAGGCGCGGCCTCGACCACGACCGGGGCGGCGACCTCGACGTCGGCCGCGACAAGCGGCGTCTCCTCGACCGCCTCGACGACGGCCGTTTCCACGCTCGCCTCGGCCGCAACCTCGCTATCGGTCGTCTCGCGGCCTCGGCTGCGGGGACGACGCGCCTTCTTGGGGGCCTCGTCCTGCGGCGGCAACTCGACCCAGACGTCCGCCGGCGGGCCTTCGATCACGGCCGGCTGCAGCGGCGCGACGTCCAATTCGGTCACGTCGACTCGCAGGGCGGGAGCCCGGTCGGCACGCGGCGTATCGGATGTCTCGAACGTTTCGGTCCGCTCTGTCCGCTCGCCGCGATCTCGCCCGCGTCCACGACGACCGCCCCGTTCGCCGCGCTCGGCGCGTTCCGGACGCTCGGCGCGTTCCGCGATCGGCGCTTCGGCCCGTTCTGGACGCTCGCTGCGCTCCGGACGATCGTTGGCCGGACGGCGACCGTCCAGGGCTTCGGGATCGTGCCAGACGAAGGCGTTCTCGCCGAACGGCACCCGCGGGCGGGTCCAGGCGAAGGCGTCGGCCGGACGATCGCCGTCCTCGCGACCGCCGCGACGACCGCCGCGACGGCCCCGGCGACGGCGACGGCGGCGCGATTCTTCGTCCTCGCCCTCGATGTCGCCTTCAACGCGGTCGGCGCCCTCGGCGTCGTCCTCATCCTCTTCGCCGAGGGCCTCGGCCGGGGCTTCGTCGCGATCGTCGCGACGGCCGCCGCGACGGCGACGCTTGCGGCCGCGACGGCCGCTTTCGTCCTCGGACGTTTCGGCGCGGGCCGGCCGGGCGGCGCGGGGCGCTTCGTCGTCCTCGCCCTCTTCTTCGTCCTCGCCGACGATCTCCTCGTCTTCTTCGTCCTCCTCGTCCTCGAACGTCTCGTCGTCATAGACGGGGTCGGGCTCGATCGGCGCGAAGATCTGCGGGGCAGGGCGCTCACCCAGTTCCGTGCGGTCGATATCGTGCTCGGCCTGGTGCAGGCTGTCGTCGACCAGGACCGTGACGAACAGGGCGTGGGTCTGCTGCAGGCGCAGCAGATAGGCGCGCTTTTCGTTGAGAATATAGATGCCGACCGGCCGGCTGACCTTCAGGGTGACGGCGCCGCCGCCCTTCAGGGCCTCGACCTCGACCGCGCGCAGGGCGGCCAGGGCGCTGGATTCGACCGAGCGGACGCGACCGGTGCCGTCGCAGTGTTCGCAGACGTGGGTGGTGCCTTCCAGCACGCCGGTGCGACGGCGCTGGCGGCTGATTTCCATCAGACCGAACCCGCTGATCTTGCCCATCTGGATGCGGGCGCGGTCGTCCTTCAGGGCGTCCTTGAGGACCTTCTCGACGGTGCGGTTGTTCTTGGCTTCATCCATGTCGATGAAGTCGATGACGATCAGGCCGGCCAGGTCGCGCAGGCGCAGCTGGCGCGCGGCCTCCTCGGCGGCTTCGACATTGGTCTTGAGCGCGGTGGCCTCGATGTTGCGCTCGCGTGTCGCCTTGCCCGAGTTGACGTCGATGGCGACCAGGGCCTCGGTCTGGTTGATCACCAGATAGCCGCCGGACCGCAGCGGTACGACCGGCGAGTAGATCTGGGCCAGATGGTCCTCGATCTTGTGCTTGACGAACAGCGGGGCCGGCTCGCGATACGGGAAGACCTTCTTGGCCTGGCTCGGCATCAGCATGCGCATGAAGTCGCGTGCTTCCTTGTAGCCGGCCTCGCCCTCGACCCAGATGCCTTCCAGGTCCTTGTCGTACATGTCGCGGATGGCGCGCTTGACGAGGTCTTCCTCCTCGTAGATCAGCGCCGGGGCGATCGAGTGCAGGGTGTTGTCGCGGATGTTCTCCCACAGGCGCAGCAGGTACTCGTAGTCGCGCTTGATCTCGGCCTTGGTGCGCTTGGCGCCGGCCGTGCGGACGATCAGGCCCATGCCCTGCGGCACGTCCAGGCCCTGCACGACGCTCTTGAGGCGCTTGCGGTCGGTGACCGTGGTGATCTTCCGGCTGATGCCGCCGCCGCGGGCGGTGTTGGGCATCAGGACGCCGTAGCGGCCCGCCAGCGACAGGTAGGTGGTCAGGGCCGCGCCCTTGTTGCCGCGCTCTTCCTTGACGACCTGGACCAGCATGATCTGCCGACGGCGGATCACTTCCTGGATCTTGTACTTGCGCATCAGGCGGCGCTTGCGGCGCGCCAGTTCTTCCTCGACGGCGTCTTCCTCGTCGTCGACCACATCGCCGTCATCGTCCTCGCGGGCGTGATGGTGATCATCCTCGTCGTCGTGCGAATCGTCGCGCATCAGCGCTTCGCGGTCGGCGACCGGGATCTGGTAATAGTCCGGATGGATTTCGTTGAAGGCCAGGAAGCCGTGACGATTGCCGCCATACTCGATGAACGCAGCCTGGAGGCTGGGTTCAACGCGGGTCACCTTGGCGAGATAGATATTTCCTCGGAGCTGCTTTCGGGTCTGGCTCTCGAAATCGAACTCTTCAACCCGCGTACCATCCACGACCACCACACGCGTCTCTTCGGCGTGGGCGGCGTCGATCAACATCTTCTTCGACATAAAGGGTATCTCCACGGCGCGCGGCGGACGCTAGGCCCGGGCGCCGATATGATTGAAAGGCGCGCACGTCACCGCCCGTCGCCCCGCCGAAGCGGTTGCGGTAGGTCGGTCGCCAGAGGCGGTCGGGTGCGGCGCAGCCCATAAGGTTTCTGTGTTCCTTAAACGCGCCGGAGGGCGCGGATCGGATGGAGCGTCGACGCCGGAGCGGCTTAAGGGTCCGACGCGAACCCTGCGGGACGATCCAGCGAAGGCTTCGCGCCTCACGCTGGTAATCGAGCCCAAACTCGTTTCAGTCCGGCGGTTCCGGCCGCGGACGCGGATTGCACCCTAAGGAATGCAAGCACGTCCGTGAGATAGGAGCCGCTCACGCTTTCCGCCATGACGATCACGGCGCTCAGCGCGCGGACCATAGTGTAGCAACATCGTATCGTAAAAGAAAAGCGCTCGACTGAACGGAGATGCGCGGCCTTGTCGCGCCTTGGGTTAACGCTTTCTCTACCCGAAAATGCGGATATCGGTTTTTAGGTTTAGATTGGGCCCTTGGGGCGAACGGCGGCATGAGCAAGGTCTTGATCTGGGCGGCGAGGACGGGTTGGGCGCGGGCGGCCATGATCCTCGGCGGCCTGGCCCTGGCTGGCGTCGCCGTGGCCATGGCCCAGGGGCCGGCGCCCGCCGCCGGCGTCCAGAAGGTCCGCTTCGGCGGCGACCGCAACGAAACCCGGATTGTCATCGACCTCGATCGCGCCGCCACCGGCAAGCTGCTGGCCGACGGCGCCGCCGATCGCCGTGTCGTGATCGCCCTGCCCAACGTCTCGACGGCGGGCGACCTGCAGGGCGCGGGCCAGGGTCTGGTCGAGCGGTGGGCGATCGATGAGGCGGCGGGGGGCTCTCGCCTGCGCCTTGACCTGAAGGCCAACGCCGAGGTTCGCCGGCGCTTTCTGCTGCCGCCAGGCGACGGCGCCTCGGCCTATCGTTACGTCATCGATCTGAAGTCCACGGACGCGCCCGGAACGGCGCCGACGCTGGCCCTGAAGCCGACGCTGGTTTCGGGGCCGACGAGGCCCTCGGCCCTGCGCCTGAAGAAGGTGATCGTCATCGACGCCGGCCACGGCGGCAAGGATCCCGGCTCGTCGGGCGCCAACACCGCCGAGAAGGACGTCACCCTGGCGGCCGCCAAGGCGTTGAAGGCCAGGCTGGAGAAATCCGGCCGCTACACCGTGGTCATGACCCGCCAGTCCGACACCTTCGTGCCGCTGGAGGCGCGGGTCCAGATCGCCCGCCGGGCCGACGCCGACCTGTTCATTTCGCTGCACGCCGATTCGGGACCCGACGCCACGACCCGCG
>Ga0209758_1000443_pt1 | contig 69228 bp, 66 predicted proteins | sample AraplaMF_Col_mMF_FD_184258 | JGI IMG/M metagenome (GOLD analysis project Ga0209758, IMG submission 184258) | Arabidopsis root microbial communities from the University of North Carolina, USA - plate scrape MF_Col_mMF (SPAdes) (version 2) | ecosystem: Host-associated > Plants > Roots > Endosphere... | reverse complement strand
CGGTCTTCAGGCCGACGTCGATGACGGCCATGTCCTTTTCAATTGCAACCACCTTGCCCTTGACGACCGAGCTCTCCTGCAGGTTGCCACCTGCGAAGGACTCGTCGAGCATCGCGGCGAAATCGTCGCGCGACGGGCTATAGGTATCAGCGGAAGTCGAAGCCATTTGTTCTCCAGTTGCGGATGTCTTGCCGGCCGTTGGGTTCATGGGCGCATCGCACACGCAGTGTCGGAAGGTCCGCAAGACCTTCGAGCGACCGCTCGTTGCTCCGCCCCTGAAGGCGAAACAGCGGAAGCGGGCCGGCAGGGCCCGCGCGTTCGATACGTGGAAATCTGTTGTCCGGAGCCTGGATCGCACCGGTCCCGAAACCTGGGACCGGGAGTATCGACCTCAAAGAGCGGGAGCGGGCACTTCCTCCAATGACGGCGGCGGCTTAACCCCGCGACCGGCCCGCTCGGACGGCCTCGATAATGTCGATGGCGGCCCGGACGCCGCCTTCTATATCCAGTTGGGAGTTATCTAGCAAGTAAGCATCCGAGGCCGGTTTTAAAGGCGCAATCGGCCGGTTCTTGTCGCGTTCGTCGCGCCGGATGATGTCGGCGAGCACGGCCGCTTCGTCGGCCTCCTCGCCCCTCGCCCTCGCCTCCATGGTGCGGCGGCGGGCGCGGACCTTGGGGTCGGCGACGACGAAGATCTTCACGTCGGCATGGGGGCAGATCACGGTTCCAATGTCCCGGCCGTCCAGCACCGCTCCCGGGGGATCGGCGGCGAATTGCCGCTGGAAATTGACGAGAACCTCGCGGACCCTCGGGATCGCCGAGACGATCGAGGCGCCTTCGCCGGCCTCCTGGGTCTTCAGGGCGGGATTGCCGAACTTCTCGGGATCGAGCTCCAGGGCGGCCTGGACCGCGGCGGCCTCGTCCCGGAGATCATGACCGGACTGCGTGAGGGCATAGGCCACCGCGCGATAGATCACGCCGGTATCAAGATGACGATAGCCGTAATGATGGGCGAGACGCTTGCCGAGGGTCCCCTTGCCCGAGGCCGCGGGCCCGTCGATCGCGATAATCATGAAAACTCGGCCCCTAGCGAACGCATCATCGGAATGAAATCCGGAAAACTGGTGGCGATGAAGGCGGTGTCGTCGACGGTCACCGGCTGGTCGGAGGCGCAGCCCATCACCAGCGCCGACATCGCGATACGATGATCCATGTGGGTGGCGACCGTGCCGCCACCGGGGACATGGCCGCGGCCCTCGACGATCAGGTCGTCGCCGGAGATCTCGACCTTAACGCCGTTGACGCGCAGCATCGCGGCGGTGGCCTCCAGGCGATCGGATTCCTTGACGCGGAGCTCCTGCAGGCCGCGCATGATGGTCGTGCCCTCGGCGAAGGACGCCGCCACCGCCAGCACCAGATATTCGTCGATCATCGAGGGCGCACGCTCCGGCGGCACCTCGACGCCGCGCAGTTTCGACGCACGTACGCGCAGCTGCGCCATCGGTTCGCCGGCATCGCCGCGTACTTCGCTTTCCTCGATGGAGGCGCCCATTTCGCGCAGCGTGGTGAACAGGCCGGTGCGCAGCGGATTGGTCATGACGTCGGACAGAACGACATCCGAGCCCTCGACGATCAGCGCAGCGACGATCGGGAAGGCGGCAGAAGAGGGATCGGCGGGCACGACGACATTGGCGCCATGCAGCTCGGGCTGGCCGACCAGCGTGATGCGGCGGCCGTGCTGGCCCTCCTGCACCGAGGTGATGTCGGCGCCGAAATGCTTCAGCATCAGCTCGGTGTGGTCGCGGCTGGCCTCGTTCTCGATGACCGTGGTGGTGCCCGGCGCGGCGAGGCCCGCCAGCAGCACCGCCGATTTGATCTGGGCCGAGGCGACCGGGGTCTTGTAGGTGATCGGCAGCGGATCGCGCGCGCCCTGCATGGTCAGCGGCAGGCGGCCGCCCTCGCTCCCGGAGATGACCTTCGCACCCATCTTTTCGAGCGGATCGAGGATCCGGCGCATGGGGCGGCTGCGCAGCGAGGCATCGCCGTCGAACACCGCCGAGATCGGGCAGCCGGCGACGGCGCCCATGACCAGCCGGCAGCCGGTGCCGGAGTTGCCGAAATCAAGCGCCGCCTTGGGCTGGGCAAAGCCGCCGACACCCACGCCGTTGACCTTCCAGGCGAAATCGCCGGTGCGTTCGACCGTGGCGCCCAGCGCCTGCATCGACTTGGCGGTGTTGAGGACGTCCTCGCCCTCCAAAAGGCCCGAAATCCGGGTCTCCCCGACCGCCAGCGCGCCCAGGATGAGGGCGCGGTGGGAGATCGACTTGTCCCCGGGCACCCGTACTTTCCCGGTCAGGGGACCACTGGCGCGAGACTGGAGCGGCCTCGGTTGGTCGGAATGGGTCAAGATTGTGTCCTTGGATAGGCCCTTGGACGCATCCATCGGGCTGGCGCGCAGGTACCACATGGTCTGCGTCCCGTCACGGGCATGTCGTTCTCCCGTAATGCGCTATTGACAGCGGGCCGCCAACTAGCCAAGTGAAGCACCGCTTTTCAGACATTCCCAGGATTCCTGCCGTGGCCAAGTCCGAACTCGGAACCAAACGTATTTGCCCGACCACGGGCAAGAAATTCTATGACCTCAACAAGAATCCGGTGATCTCGCCCTATACCGGCGAAGTGGTGCCGATCGCCCCCGTGGCGCCGGCCCGCGTGCCTCGCGGCGCCGAGGCCCGCCACGCAGCCGCCGCCGACACTACGCCGGAGCCGGCAGAGGTCGAGGAGGTCTCGCTCGAGGAGGCCGATGCCGAGGAGAACACCGGCAAGGTTAAAGCTGCCGTGCCCGAATCGGAGGACGATATCGAGGTCGACGAGACCCTCGATGACGACGATGACGACGATTCGACCTTCATTGCCGACGAAGAAGAGGGCGATGAGGACGTGACCGACATCATTGGTGATGTCGGAGGTGATGAAGAGACTTGAGATCAGCCCTGATCTGTGAAAAAGGGTGCACCGCGCGAGTCGCTTGAGAGCGCTCGCCGGCCGGGACGGATCCCCCAGGATCCTCCCATCTGGACTTAGGGGCCATAGCTCAGCTGGGAGAGCGCTTGCATGGCATGCAAGAGGTCGGCGGTTCGATCCCGCCTGGCTCCACCAGCCTTCGCTCGCTTCGCGAGCTTCGGCTAGGCAAGCCTGGGGAAATCCATCGTAGCGAAGTGAGCGAAGGCTGCCCCGCCATAGCCCGAAGGGCGACGGCGGGCTGGAGCTTATTTATCTCCGCTTTGGCGACTGTGGGCACGCGCGGTCGCATTCGAGCGATATCTGAAATCTGGTTCGGGGCGAGCGTTCGCGAAGAAACATTTCTGATCGCGCGTATCCCCTACTCCCCGATCACCGCATTCAGCCGATCGCGCAGCGCGACGATCTCGTCCTTCATCGTCACCAGCTCCGACACCGAGCAGTCCGATGCCGCCAGGATCGACTGCGGCACGGCGCGCGCCTTTTCCTTCAGGGCGTGGCCCTGCGGCGTCAGGGAGATCAGGACCTGGCGTTCGTCCTCGCGCGAGCGGGTGCGCTTGACGAGATGAGCGGCTTCGAGACGCTTGAGCAACGGGGTCAGCGTGCCCGAATCCAGGAACAGTTTTTCGCCGATGTCCTTGACCGGCACGTCGTCGCGCTCCCACAGCACCAGCATCACCAGATATTGCGGATAGGTCAGGCCGAGCCGGTCGAGCAGCGGCTTGTAGACGCGGTTGAAGGCATGCGCGGCCGAATAGACCGCGAAGCAGATCTGGTTGTCGAGCTTTTGCGGGTCGAAGGTCGATGATTTCCGGGCCATAGAGAATCTCACGGGTTTCTCCCATTCTGGGGCCGGCCGGCGGCACATTCAATTGCGAACAATTAAATGTGAGGCATGCCGATTTAGATTGCGCGCAATCTAATTGCCTGCGATAAAGATCGCACCCCAACCGGAAAGACCCGAGGAGACGACAATGTCCGTGAACGTCCTGTACAAGACCAGTGCAAAAGCCACCGGCGGCCGCGACGGCCATGCTGCGACCCTCGACGGCGCGCTCGACGTCAAGCTGACCACGCCGAAGGAGCTCGGCGGCGGCGGCGGTGCCGGCAACAATCCCGAGCAGCTGTTCGCGGCCGGCTATGCCGCCTGCTTCATCGGCGCGATGAAGTTCGTGTCCTCGCAGGGCGGTCCCAAGGTTCCCGCCGACGCTTCCGTTACCTCGACCGTCGGCATCGGCCCGCGCTCCGAGGGCGGCTTCGGCCTCGACATCGACCTCGCCGTCTCGCTGCCGGGCCTGGCCCGTGCGGAAGCCGAGGCGCTGGTCGCCAAGGCGCACCAGGTGTGCCCGTACTCCAATGCCACGCGCGGAAATGTCGACGTTCGCCTGACGGTCGTCTGATCGGCGGTGCGGATTGGCCGGCCCGGGATCCCCCTCGGGCCGGCCGCTTCCGCTGATTTGCCACGCCGCGGGACTGACGCGCGGCGGCGCATACGGCCCTACCCGAGGGCCCATTGCTGGCGCAAACAAACCTCGCTAGGCCTGTGATCAAATATCGACACAGGGGAAGCGACGGCATGACTGAAGCGGCAATTGGCGCAATGAGCGGACTGCGCGTCATCGATCTCACGCGCGTGCTCGGCGGTCCCTATTGCACCCAGATCCTCGCCGACCACGGCGCCGACGTGATCAAGGTCGAGCCGCCCGCGGGCGACGAGGTGCGCGAATGGGGCCCTCCCTTCCATGAGGAGGACGCGGCCTATTTCGTCGGCATCAACCGCAACAAGCGCTCGATCGGCCTCGACCTCGCCTCCGAAGGCGGCCGCGTCGTGCTGCTCAAGATGCTCGAGACGGCCGACGTCCTGATCGAGAATTTCAAGCCGGGCACGCTGGAGAAGTGGGGCATCGGCAACGACATCCTCAGCAAGAAATTCCCGCGCCTCGTGCATTGCCGAATCTGCGGCTTCGGCGCCGACGGCCCGCGCGGCGGCAATCCCGGCTATGACGCCATCATCCAGGCCATGACCGGCATGATCGCGGCGACCGGCTCGCCCGAGAGCGGCCCGATGCGGATCGGCGTGCCGCTGGTCGACATCACCACCGGACTTTACGCGGCAATCGGCATCCTGATGGCGCTGTCGGAGCGGCAGCGCTCCGGCAAGGGCCAGTTCCTGGAGACGACGCTGTACGAAACCGGCCTTGCCATCATGCATCCGCACACCGCGAATTACTTCATGCATGGCAAGCCGCCGTCGCTCACCGGCAACGAGCATCCCAATCTCGTGCCCTACGCGATCTTCCCGACCAAGACCGACAATATCTTCATTGGCGTCGGCAATGACGGCACCTTCCGCAAGCTCGCCAAGGAGATCGGCAAGCCCGAGCTCGGTACCGATCCGCGCTTTGCCCGCAACAAGGACCGCATCGCCAACCGCGAGGCGCTGCGCGGCGAGCTCGCCGCGGTGTTCAGCCAGCACGAGGCCGAGCCGCTGTGCAATCGCCTGCTCGCCGCGGGCCTGCCCGCCGGCCCGGTGCAGAAGATCGACCAGGCCCTGACCAACCCGCACACCATCGCGCGCGGCGATATCATCGAGAAGGACTGGTACAAGGGCGTCGCCTCGCCGATCCGGCTCGATCGCAGCAAGCCGAGCCTGCGGCGCGTGCCGCCGAAGTTCAGCCAGCACGCGGCCGAGGTGCTGGGCGAGTTCGGCTACTCCAGGGCCGAGATCGACGCGATGGTCGAGAAGGGCACCGTCTGCGGCCCCGAGCGCAAGCGCTGAGCTTAGACATGGATTGAGCGGCAGCGCAGGTGCGCCCCCTCTCCCGCAAGCGGGAGAGGGTCTCGCCGCAACGGGACAATCCCCTAGAGGAGAAAGCCCTCACCCGCGCGCGGGACGATGCTTCGCATCGCCCGGGGCACGACCTCTCCCGCAAGCGGGAGAGGCTAAGGGCGCCCGGAGCCGCATCCGTTCTACCCCACGTCATTCCGCGCTGACGGCATCCTCCTTATCCGCAGCCTCCAATGCCGCAGTGCGGCGCGACCGACGCGCGTGCACCGCGAACGGCTGCCGGCGTCCGCGGCGCATTCGCCTATTTGACGGCTTCCCTTTTCCAGCGCTTGCCGCTTTCGTTTCGGCCGCTTACACAGTCATGTGAACGTCATATGGCGCTGCTAGCGCAAGCGCTTCTCGATTGACGGGCAAGGGAGGTTTTCTTGATGACTCTTCGACATTTTGGCGCGGCTGCTGCTGTTGCACTCGCGGTTGGACTCGGCGCCTCGCCGGCCCTGGCCGTGACCGAAATCCAGTGGTGGCACGCGATGACCGGCGCCAACAACGACGTCATCGTCAAGCTCGCCAACGACTTCAACGCATCGCAGACCGACTACAAGGTGATCCCCACCTACAAGGGCAACTACCCCGACACGATGAACGCCGGCATCGCCGCGTTCCGCGCCGGCAACGCCCCGCACATCATGCAGGTGTTCGAAGTCGGCACCGCGACCATGATGGCCGCGACCGGCGCCGTGAAGCCGGTCTACAAGCTGATGGCTGAAGCCGGCGAGAAGTTCGATCCGAAGAACTATCTGTCCGCGATCACCGGCTATTACTCGACCTCGAAGGGCGAGATGCTCTCGTTCCCCTTCAACTCGTCGTCGACCGTGATGTGGGTCAATCTCGACGAGCTGAAGAAGGCCAATGTCGAGATTCCCAAGACCTGGCCCGAAGTGTTCGAGGCCGGCAAGAAGCTGAAGGCCGCCGGCCACGACACCTGCGGCTTCTCCGGCTCCTGGGTCACCTGGGTCAATCTCGAGCAGCTCTCGGCCTGGCACAACGTGCCGCTCTCCAGCAAGGCCAACGGCCTCGACGGTTTCGACACCGTGCTCGAGTTCAACGGACCGCTCCAGGTCAAGCATCTCGAAAACCTGGTCGAGCTGCAGAAGACCAAGGTTTACGACTATGCCGGCCGCACCAACACCGGCGAAGGCCGCTTCACCTCGGGCGAATGCCCGATCTACCTGACCTCGTCGGCCTTCTTCGGCAACGTCAAGGCGCAGGCCAAGTTCAACTTCACCGCCGTGCCGATGCCGTATTATCCGGACGTCAAGGGCGCACCGCAGAACTCGATCATCGGCGGTGCTTCACTCTGGGTGATGGGCGGCAAGTCGGCCGACGAATACAAGGGCGTCGCGAAGTTCCTGACCTTCCTCTCGGATACCGATCGCCAGGTCTACATCCACAAGGCCTCGGGCTACCTGCCGATCACCAAGGCGGCCTACGCCAAGGCGAAGGAAGAAGGCTTCTACAAGGATCAGCCCTATCTCGAGACCCCGCTGATCGAGCTGACCAACAAGGAGCCGACCGACAATTCGCGCGGCCTGCGCCTCGGCAACATGGTTCAGCTGCGTGACGTCTGGTCGGAGGAGATCGAGCAGGCGCTCGCGGGCAAGAAGACCGCCAAGCAGGCCCTCGATGCCGCCGTCGAGCGCGGCAACACCATGCTGCGGCAGTTCGAAAAGACCGCCGTGAAGTAAGGCGACTGGCGGCAGGCCGGCCAACCGGCCTGCCGCTCTCGGGGCATCATGCAAAAGCAAGCCATTTTCCAATCCAAGCTGTTGCCCTACGCGCTGGTTGCGCCGCAGCTCGCGATCGTCCTGATTTTCTTCTATTGGCCGGCCCTGCAGGCGGTGATCCAGTCCTTCCTGCTGCAGGACGCCTTCGGCCTGTCGACCACCTTCGTCTGGTTCGAGAATTACGTCGAGCTGTTCAAGGATCCCGCCTATTTCGAGGCGATCGTCCGCACCTTCTTCTTCTCGTTCGCCATCGCGATCTCGTCGCTGTCCTTTGCGCTGCTGCTTGCGGTGATGGCCGACAAGCCGCTGCGCGGCTCGATGCTCTACCGCACGCTGCTGATCTGGCCCTATGCCGTGGCGCCGCCCGTGGTCGGCGTGCTCTGGATCTTCATGCTGCATCCCTCGCTCGGCGTGGTCTCGCGCTACCTGCGCACCGCCGGCATCGACTGGAATCCGCTGCTCGACGGCAACCAGGCCGCGGCACTGATCATCCTCGCCGCCGCGTGGAAGCAGATCTCCTACAATTTCCTGTTCTTCCTCGCCGGCCTGCAGGCGATCCCGAAGAGCGTGTTCGAGGCCGCAGCCATCGACGGCGCGCGCCCGATGCGCCGGTTCTGGACCGTGACCTTCCCGCTGCTGTCGCCGACCATCTTCTTCCTCCTGGTCGTCAACATCGTCTACGCCTTCTTCGACACGTTCGGCATCATCGACACCATGACCCGCGGCGGTCCAGGCACGTCGACCGTGACGCTGGTCTACAAGGTCTATTCCGACGGCCTGCTCGGCGGCAATCTCGGCAGCTCGGCGGCGCAGTCGGTGATCCTGATGATCATGGTCATCGTGCTCACGGCAATCCAGTTCCGCTTCGTCGAACGCAAGGTGACCTACTGATGGTCGAGGACGAGGGCATCCGGCGCTACGTCGCCCATTTCATTCTCTGGATCGGGATCGCGATCGTCGCGTTCCCGGTCTACATCGCGATCGTCGCCTCGACCCAAGACAACGCGCTGATCGCCAACGGCCAGATGTCGCTGCTGCCGGGCGGCCATTTCTTCGAGGTCTACTACCAGACCATCTTCGTCGGCACGAGCGGCTCGACCCGCGAGCCCGTCGGCAACATGATGCTCAATTCGCTGGTGATGGCGCTGGCGATCGCGATCGGCAAGATCGCGATCTCGATCATCTCCGCCTATGCGATCGTGTATTTCCGCTTCCCGTTCCGGATGTCGATCTTCTGGATCATCTTCATCACCCTGATGCTGCCGGTCGAGGTGCGCATCTACCCGACCTACAAGATCGTCGCCGATCTGCACATGCTCGACAGCTATGCGGGCCTCGCGCTGCCGCTGATCGCTTCCGCCACCGCGACGCTGCTGTTCCGCCAGTTCTTCATGACGGTGCCGGACGAGCTGCTCGAGGCTTCGCGCATCGACGGCGCCGGACCCTTGCGCTTCTTCTGGGACACGCTGCTGCCGCTGTCGCGCACCAACATGGCGGCGCTGTTCGTGATCCTCTTCATCCTCGGCTGGAATCAATATCTCTGGCCGCTGCTCATCACCACCCGCGACGACATGCAGACCATTCAGGTCGGCATCCGCAAGATGATCACCACCACCGACGCGCTGACCGAATGGCCGATCGTGATGGCGACCGCCGTGCTGGCCATGCTGCCGCCGGTGTTCGTCGTCGTCGCCATGCAGAAACTGTTCGTGCGCGGCCTGGTCGAGACGGAAAAGTAACAAGCGAGTTTTCATGGCCAACGTCACCCTGCGCAACGTCCGCAAGACCTACACCGGCGGCTTCGAGGCCATCAAAGGCGTCAACGTCGATGTCGCGGATGGGCAGTTCTGCGTGCTGGTCGGCCCCTCCGGCTGCGGCAAGTCCACGCTGCTGCGCATGGTCGCAGGGCTGGAGACCGTCACCGGCGGCGAGATCGACATCGGCGGGCGCGTCGTCAACCAGGTCGAGCCGGCCGACCGCGACATCGCGATGGTGTTCCAGAACTACGCGCTCTATCCGCATATGAGCGTCTACAACAACATGGCCTACGGCCTGCGCAACCGCGGCATGGCCGAAGCCGAGATCAAGACCCGCGTCGAGGAAGCCGCGCGGGTGCTCGAGCTCTCCGCCATGCTGGAGCGCAAGCCGCGCCAGCTCTCCGGCGGCCAGCGCCAGCGCGTCGCCATGGGCCGCGCCATCGTGCGCCAGCCCAAGGTGTTCCTGTTCGACGAGCCGCTCTCCAACCTCGACGCCAAGCTGCGCATCTCGATGCGCGTCGAGATCCGCAAGCTGCAGCGCCGGCTCAACGTCACCTCGATCTACGTCACCCACGACCAGCTCGAGGCGATGACGCTCGCCGACGTCCTCGTCGTCATGAACGGCGGCCAGGTCGAGCAGGTCGGCAATCCGCTCGCGATCTACGAGAAGCCGGCCACGACCTTCGTCGCCTCCTTCATCGGCGCGCCGCCGATGAATTTGATGTCGACGCGCACCGACGACATCAAGTCGCAGCTCGACGGCAGCGCAGGCGATGCCGGCATCGTCGGCATCCGCCCGGAGGATTTCGTCATCACCGATCAGGCGCCTACTGGCGGCGTCGTCCTGCCGCTAACGGTTGAAGCCATCGAGCGCGTCGGCGCCGAAACCTTCGTTTACGGCTCGCGCGAGCATGAGGACCAGCGCGTCGCCGCCACCCCCGGCGAACTGCCGCCCGGTGAGGTCATCGTCCGCATCCCCGGAACCGAGGCGCCCGCCATCGGCGCGAGGATCCGCGTCGCGGCGATACGCAAGAAGCTGCACCTTTTCAGCGGCGACGGGCGGACACGGATCGAGGCCTGACGGGTTCCAAACGGCCGTCGCCAAGAAAGTCCGAAAACAACCCCATGCACAGTAGAAGGGGTGCTGTTTTCATTGGGATAAATCGGCTCGCCGATTCGTCATGTCCGCGCCTTCGGGGCCACCACGAATTGTAAGCATTTTGTGCGATGGCAGAGGGGATGGACGGCAGGAGCGGCCATCCACAGCCCCGGCTACGTCCTTGAACCACAACGGGGATATGCCCATATTGCTGACCAAGGGGTGCCTTGATCGGGCCCCGAAACACCAAAGTCGCTTCGAGAGGACTTTGTAAACTATGTCTCGTGTTCCCACGCTTTCCAGTCCGTTCCTTCTGGGCTTCGACGAGATCGAGCGCGTGCTCGACCGCGTCGTTAAAGGCGCCGACGGCTATCCTCCCTACAATATCGAGAGGTGCAACGGCGCGGACAACCAGCCCGAGCGTTTGCGCATCACGCTGGCGGTCGCCGGCTTCACCCGCGACCAACTCGATGTAACCATTGAGGAAAACCAGCTCGTGATCCGCGGGCGGCAGCAGGACGACAAGTCCCGGCAATACATCCATCGCGGCATCGCCGCGCGCCACTTCCAACGCACCTTCGTGCTGGCGGAGGGGATGCTGGTGCTGGGTGCGGATCTGAAGAACGGGTTGTTGTCGATCGACCTGGCCCGGCCTGAACCGGAGAGGATCGTTAAGACAATCGCTATCAATGAGCACGAATAATGGAACGAGTAGCGGACTCGACCGCTTAGTTCGTTAGAGGAGTCGAGACCATGAGTGAAGGTCACGTTGCGTTCGAATTCGAAGCCAAGAACGTTTCCCCGGAGACGCTGGCAACCCTGGGCGAAGGCCATATCGCCTATGTGAAGCAGATCCGCTCCGAGGATGTGCCGGACCTGTTTCCCGAGGCGCCGAAGATTGCGCCGGGTCTCAAGCTTTTCGCGCTCCACGCCGCCGACGGCACGCCGATCATGCTGACCGACAGCCGCGAAGCCGCGGTCGCGAATGCCTGGAGCAACGAGCTGCAGGCCGTCAGCGTGCACTGAAGCGCGCGCCGCACGAATGGAGTTTTGACGGGCATGCCTTCGCAGGAAGGCGTGCCCGTTTTCATTTTGGGCGGCACGCACCGCGCTCTCCTCGTCATTGCGAGCGCAGCGAAGCAATCCAGAATCTTTCCGCAGAAGGACCCTGGATTGCTTCGCTGCGCTCGCAATGACGGAGTGTGAGGCAGCAGCGCGCGCCCCGCCGCGCCATCACTTCACAAAACCAAGCCCTTCGCGCGCCGTTTCGACCGCCCATTTGTCGGTCGGCGGCAGCGCGAGCACGCTATTGAAATCCGCGCGCGCATGCTTGGCGTCGGACATCATCATGTAGAGAAGGCCGCGATTGACCAGCGCGGTCTGGCTTCTGGGATCGAGCCGGATCGCCTCGTTGTAGTCGGCGAGCGCGCGGTCGTGCTGTCCGAGGTCGCGAAATACGCCGCCGCGATCGTTGTAGCCCTCCGGATCTCGCGGCTGCAGCCGGATCGCTTCGTCGAGATCGGCAAGGGCGCGTTTGTCGTCGCCCTTCCTGTGCAGGACGACGCCTCGAATGCGATAGGCCTTCGGGAAAGCCGGCGTGATTCTGGTGACGTCATCCAGCTCCCGGATGGTGCCGTCGGTGTCATCCTTGTTCAGGAACACGATGGCCCGGCAATAATGGCCGCCGGCACTTCCGGGCTCGAGACGGACGGCGCTGTCGCAGTCGTCCAGGGCTGCATCGATCTCGCCCTTGTTGAGACGAATGTTGCTTCGCAGCTCGTAGGGCCAGGCGGCGGCTGAATTCCGCTGCATGGCCTCGGTGTAATCGGCGGCGGCGTGATCGGCGTCGCCCTTCACCGCATAGACCTGCCCGCGCATCATGAGCGCGCGGTAGGCCTGCTTGGGGCTGCGTTCGATGGCCTCGGTGAAGCCGGCGATCGCGCGATCGAAATCGCGGCGGTTGAAATATTCCTCGGCGCGCGAGGAATAGGGCGCGCCATAGTCGGGATCGAGGCGGATGGCCTCGTTGTAGTCGGCCATCGCGCGATCGCGGTCGCCTTTGGCGGAATAGGCGCGGCCGCGGCAATGATAGGCACGCCCGAAGTTCGGGTCGATCCGGATCGCAGCGCTGCAATCGTCGAAGGCGCGATTCCAGTCCCGCTTGAGATAGTAGGCTTCTCCCCGCAACTCGTAGGCGGGCGCATTGGCCGGATCGGTTGCGATGATCGCGGTCTTCTCCGCGATGACGCGATCGTTGGATGCCTCGTCGGCATGCGCCACGGCCGTGGCGGCAATAGTGACGGAGCAAAGCAGACCGAAAGCCCGGCCGATCGAACCGCAAATCATCTCGTAAAATTCCTGCGCCGAATCCGTGCCGGTCGGACGCGTGCGGAATCTGATCGACAGCGCCGGCTGCAAATAAGTCGCAGACGGCGCGGCGCGGGTTCGAACGGGCGGGAGGAGCGATTAAGCCGCGGTCGCCGGCGGCAGGGCCAGCACCGAGTAGATCGCCTGGGCATCGCGCGAGGCGCGGAGCTTCTTGGCGATGTCCTGGTCGCGCAGCAGGCGGGCGATGCGGGCGAGCGCCTTGAGATGGTCGGCGCCGGCGCCTTCTGGAGCGAGCAGCAGGAAGACGAGATCGACCGGCTGGCCGTCCATCGCCTCGAAATCGATCGGACGATCGAGGCGCGCGAACAGGCCGAAGATCTTTTCCAGCTTGGGCAGCTTGCCGTGGGGAATGGCGACGCCATAGCCGACCGCGGTGGTGCCGAGCTTCTCACGCTGCAACAGCACCTCGAACACCGCGCGCTCGTTCTGGCCGGTGAGCTCGGCGGCCTTGGCCGCCAATTCCTGGAGCGCCTGCTTCTTGCTGTTGACCTTCAATGCCGGAAGTATCGCCTCGGGGGCGACCAGATCGGTAATCGGCATGGAAGTGTTCCGAGGTGAATTAAACCGTCAGGTTCCGAATTGGCCTGCTCAGTCAGACCGAGCCCGGCCGGCGTCAAGAAGGTGAAGCAGGAGCGGGACTTAGCCCAAGTCCCGCTTACGTCCTGATGTGGGGCGCTTCTACTCCAACGCAATCCCGGTGCCAACTCCTGCGTGCGGCTTTGCCCCGGTCATTGTTAAGGCCTGCGGGTCGTACGGGGCCCCCTTTCGGCCCTAGCCGCCCACCTTGCCGTCCGGTTTCGCCCCCGGCGGGTCGATCCAGCCGACATTGCCGTCGGCCCGGCGGTAGATGATGTTCACCCGGCCGCTGGAGCCATGCTGGAACACCAGGCAGGGCGCCCCGCTGAGGTCGAGTTCCATGACGGCCTCGCTCACCGACATCTGCCGCAGGGATGTGGTGGCCTCGGCGATGATCACGGGGCTGTAGCCGGTGACCTCCTCCTCGTCCTCCCCCTCGCCCGGGGCCTCCAGCACGTAGGCCGTGGCATCGAGCGCGGCCAGCGCCGCACTGGCGACATGGGCCTTGCGGGCCGAGCGGTCCTTGAGCCGGCTCTTATAGCGCTTGAGGCGCTTCTCGATCATGATCAGCGCCTGGTCGGCGCTGGCATAGGCGTCGGGCGCGTTCGAATCGGCCTCCAGCGTGATGCCGGAGTCCAGGTGCAGCGCGCAGTCGGTGCGGAAGCCGAAGCCGTCCTTGCTGAGCGTGATGTGGCCGGAATAATTGCCGTCGAAATATTTGCGCAGGACCTCTTCAGTCCGGTCGGTCACGCGGCCGCGCAGGGCCTCGCCGACGCTAACGCTCTTGCCCGAAATCCGAAGAGTCATGTGATGCCTCGCTTGGTTTGCACCCGGCCATGATGACACGTCATCGCGGCCGGGATTGTTCCCTGCGCATGATCTTTTCGGAAAACCACTATGCGGTTTCCCTGATCATGCGCGTGCTTGGATCGGTCGTAACAGGGGGAGTGAGAGTAGCGCGATTTGGCGCCAGCGCAATCAGGCCGGTTCGGTGTTGCGGGAGCGGTCCGACATGGCGGTGGAGAGGACGTTACCAAGAGCGCTCTGCTTGTCGCGGCGGCGTTGCACCGAGGACGGAATGCGCATGGCTTCGCGGTACTTCGCGACCGTGCGGCGGGCAATATCAATGCCCGAAGCACGCAAGCGTTCCACGATGGTGTCGTCCGACAGGATCGCGGAGGGCTCCTCCGCATCGATCAGCTGCTTGATGTGGTGGCGCACGGCCTCGGCCGAATGCGCCTCGCCGCCGTCGGCCGAGGCGATCGAGGCCGTGAAGAAATATTTCAATTCGAATGTGCCGCGATTTGTCGCCATGTACTTGTTGGCGGTGACGCGCGACACCGTGGATTCGTGCATCTGGATGGCGTCGGCGACGGCCTTCAGATTCAGCGGCCGCAAATGCGCGACGCCGTGGGTGAAGAAGCCGTCCTGCTGGCGCACGATCTCGGTCGCAACTTTCAGGATGGTACGGGCGCGCTGGTCGAGCGCGCGCACCAGCCACGTCGCGTTCTGCAGCGCGTCGGTGAAATAGGACTTGTCGCCGTCCTTGCCGATCTTCTTCGACAGCTCGGAATAATAGGTCTGGTTGACCAGCACGCGCGGCAAGGTGTCGCTGTTGAGCTCGACATGCCAGCCGCCGTCCGGACCCGGACGGACATAGACGTCCGGCACCATGGTCTGCAGCCGCGCCGAGCCGAACTTCATGCCGGGCTTGGGATTGAGGCGGCGGATCTCGCCGATCATGTCGGCGATGTCCTCGTCGTCGACGCCGCAGAGCTTGCGCAGGGACGCGATGTCGCGCTTGGCGAGAAGATCGAGATGCTCGACGAGGGCCTGCATCGCCGGGTCGTAGCGGTCGAGCTCGCGGAGCTGGATCGCCAGGCATTCGCTCAAGTTGCGCGCGCAGACGCCGGGCGGATCGAATTTTTGCAGCACGGCAAGGACGTCCTCGACGTCCTTTTGCGATGCGCCAAGGCGCTCGGCGGCCTGGCCGAGATCGGGCGGCAAATAGCCGGCCTCGTCGACGAGGTCGATGAGGTACTGGCCGATCATGCGCTGCGCGGGCGCGGTGAAGGCAACCGAAAGCTGCTCGGCGAGATGATCCGACAGCGTCATCTCGGCGGCGACGAAGGCCTCGAGATTGTAGTCTTCATCGCCGGAGGCGCCGCCGCCCCATTCGGTATAGGTGGTCGGGGCGGCGTCCTGGGCGTTGCGCGCCGCGGCCTCGGCCGGCTCCTCGGAGAAGACGTTGTCCAGGCCCGTGTCCAGGGTCTGCTCGATCTCGGCGCGGGTGCCGAGATCCTTGCTCATCCATTCTTCCTGGCCCGGCTCGAAGGCATCGGCCGTGCCGCTGAAGCCGTCATCGCCACCCTGGCTGCCTGAATCTTCGCCATCGTGGTCGCTGAACTGGCCGGCCTCAGCCTGGGCCTCCGCGGGGGCCTCGTCGCTGGCCCGCTCCAGCAGGGGGTTCCGCTCGAGTTCCTCCTCGACGAAGGTCGTGAGATCGAGATTGGACAATTGCAGCAGCTTGATCGCCTGCATCAGCTGCGGCGTCATGACCAGCGACTGCGATTGCCGGAACTCTAATCTCTGCGTAAGCGCCATCTAACAAGAACCGTTCCCGAAATTGGTCCGATTCTTGCTTATCTTAGTCCTGGCCCGATGTACACGGCTTGACGAAACCGAAAAAAGGGCTAGAGGCGGAATTCCTCGCCAAGGTAAAGGCGGCGAACGTCGGGATCGGCGACGATCTCCTCCGGGGTCCCCTCGGTCAATATCTCACCGGCATAGACGATATAGGCGCGATCGGTGAGGCCGAGCGTCTCGCGCACATTGTGGTCGGTGATGAGCACGCCGATGCCGCGATTGGTGAGATGGCGGACCAGATCCTGAATGTCGCCGACCGCGATCGGATCGATGCCGGCGAAGGGTTCGTCGAGCAGCATGTAGTTCGGCCGCGTCGCCAGCGCGCGCGCGATCTCGACGCGGCGGCGTTCGCCGCCCGACAGCGCGATCGACGGTGATTTCCTGAGGCGCGTGATGTTGAACTCGTCGAGCAGCGAGTCGAGCTGCTGCTCGCGCTTCTTGCGCGAGGGCTCGACCACTTCGAGCACGGCGCGGATGTTTTGCTCGACGGTGAGGCCGCGGAAGATCGAGGCCTCCTGCGGCAGATAGCCGATGCCGAGCCGCGCGCGCTGATACATCGGCAGCTTCGTGACGTCGTGGCCGTCGAGCTCGATCGCGCCGCGATCGGCCTTGATCAGGCCGGTGATCATGTAGAACACGGTGGTCTTGCCGGCGCCGTTGGGGCCGAGCAGGCCGACCGCCTCGCCGCGGCGGACATAGATGCTGACGCCGCGCACGACCTGACGGCTGCCGAAGGCTTTTTCCACGCTATGCACAGCCAGGAAGCCCGGCCGCTTCAGGAGCTGCGGCCCGCCGCCGTTCGGCCTCGCGGCGGCCCGGACCGGGTGGACCGCCTGGGCACGCGGCGGCTCGGGCTGGTAGTCGACCTGATAGTCGTCTTGATAGCCGCCCTGATAATCACCCTGGAACTGGTCGGGCGCACGCATCGGCTGGTCGCGGGCGATCGGCGGCGCATCCCGCACCGGGCTCGCCACGAGGCCGCCGACGCTGTCACCGAGCGCGGTGATGTCCTGACGCGCAAATCCTGGCCGGCCGCGCTTGGCGGGGCGCCGACGGAACATGCTGAAGAGATCGACCATCCCCGCCTTCTAACCTTTCGCGGCATTCGCGCGATCTGCCGCCCCGGCTTAATCGATTCGCCGACGCAGCATGAATGAAGGGATGTCTCATGCCCAATGAAACACGCCCGGTAAGCGGCGGACCCCGCTTCGAAAGCCCTGCGCGCTAGATACAGTCTCGCCGGGCAAGCTTCAACCTCGGATCGGGAGCATCCGGAACAAGCCTTTGAAGTTACTTCGGTTTACTTGCGCCGGGCAGCTGCAGAGGCGACCCCGCGGCGGGCTTGCCGCCCGGCCCGCCGGAGCCGCAATCATTGTTGCCGCCCTGCGGCAGCAGCGCCTGCACCCGGCCGCTGTCGGATTCCACCCGCGACACGCCCGTGGTCATGTCGACCATCAGACGGTCGCCGCGCAGCACGTTCTTGCACTGCGTCAGGACCACCTGGCCGGCCGGGCCGCCGCCGAGCATGGTGATGAGATTGGTCTTGGTGTCGAACACGGCGGTCTCGCCGGTCACCACCTGGTCCTTCTGGGTGACGACGACATTGCCGCGCGCCTCCAGCCGCTTGATCGACGAGGCGCCGCCGGGTCCCGGTGTCGCCGACTGCATCGGCGCTCCCTTGGCGCTGGCGCCCTTCGCCGCCGGCTGCGGCGTTGAAGGCTTGTCGCCGCCACCGGATTCGTAAAACACCACCAGCGTCTTCGAGGTCATGGTGGTGTCGCCCTGCACGACCTTCACATTGCCGGCGAAGGTCGCCTCCTTCTTCTTGTCACGCATCTCGAGCGATGCGGCCTCGATCTGGATCGGCTGATCGCGGTTCTGCGAGAAACCCTGCATCGCGTTCGGCACGCCCTGCATCGTGCTCTGCGCGATCGCCGCACCGCCGGCGAGCAGTGCGGCGCCGAGGGCCAGCGCGGCCGCACCGATGAAGGCGCACCGCTTGTCGTGGTTGCGCGGAAAAAGACCGATCATGAAAATCACTTTGAATTGGCAGACTTGTTCTGGGGCGTACGTGTCTTCACGGGCGCGGGCTCAGGCGGCGCAGGCTGCGCCGCAGCGCCGTCGTCAAGCTTGTCGAGATGCATCACCACATTGCCTTCGAAGCGGATGAGATCGCCGCCTTCCGTGATTCGCAGGCGATCCGCGGTCAGCGTGCCGTTGGTCAGCTTGACGTCGACACGCTCGTCCGAGGAGACCGTGCCCTTGCCCATGTCGACGAAGGCCGAGTTCAGCCGCGCCTCATAGCCGGTCGAGGTGCGCAGGAAGATGTCCTTGTGCAGGTCGAGCTGCTGCTGCTTGTTGTCGAAGCGGCCGTTGCGGGCATCGAGGAAGAGGGTGGACTGATCCTCCATCAGCACCTTCGCGCGCAGGTCGTGGAGATCGACATGATCGGGGTCGGTGATGTCCTGCGTCGCGGTCTTGGCCCAGAGCTCGTAGGGCCGCCGGTCCGGCGTGTAACCGGCAAGGTGCGGCGATTCCATGGTGATCTTGGTGCCCGACACCACCAGGTTTCCGGAATCGAGCGGCAGCTTCGGCATGATCATGCGGAACGGATTGAAGATCGAGACGCCGACGATGACGGCCAGGGACAACAGCACCGCGCCCGGAACCGCGATGCGCAGAATCCGCACCAGACGGCTGTGGCGCGCCGCGCTGGCAAACTTCGCCGCAAGCGCGGCGTCGTAGGTGGGATTCTGGGCCGAGTTCACCGCTGCTCCAGCGTGTCGCTAACCTTGTCCTGGCGAAGGCGCCCATTGTACCCGGCGCCGCCGAAATATGCAGCCCGCGACAGGCCGTTACGAAAGTGTCCGAAACGGGGCGGCAGCCTCAGGCTTACCACCGCGCACGGCGTTCACGAATGCGCGAAAATGTCCTCCTCCTCCCAGCCCTGGAGGTCGAGCAGGGCGCGGGTCGGCAGGAAGTCGAAACAGGCCTTGGCGAGCGCGGTGCGGCCCTCCCGCACCAGCATGGCGTCGAGCCGCTCGCGCAGGGCATGCAGGTGCAGCACGTCGGAGGCGGCGTAGGCGAGCTGCGGCTCGGTCAGGCTGTCGGAACCCCAGTCGCTGGACTGCTGCTGCTTGGACAGATCGACATTGAGCACCTCGCGCACGAGGTCCTTCAGGCCGTGGCGGTCGGTGTAAGTGCGGGTCAGGCGCGAGGCAATCTTGGTGCAATAAATCGGCCCGGTCATGACGCCGAAGGTCTGGTACAGCACCGCGACGTCGAACCGCGCGAAGTGGAAAATCTTCGTGATGGCGGGATTGGCCAACAGCGCCTTCAGGTTCGGCGCGTCGGTATGGCCCTTGGGGATCTGCACCACGTCGGCGCTGCCGTCGCCGGGCGAGAGCTGCACCACGCAGAGCCGATCCCGGTGGGGGTTGAGCCCCATGGTCTCGGTGTCGATCGCGACCGCTCCGGTGTAGCGGGACAGGTCGGGCAGGTCGCCGCGGTGCAGGCGTACGGTCATGGTGTTTCAAAACCTCGGGTCTAAACGGTCAGTCGGCACAATAGGCTCATTTCGGATTGCCCGCGATGTAGCCACTCGGGGCAGGCCACGCAAGCGTCCCGCTCAGATCGCGGCCAGCATGATGCAGATCATCGCCGCGACCGCGGTGCGGCTCGGGCCGTCGCGGAAGGCGTACAGAATAGGATCATCCGGCATCTCGCGGCGATGCGCCATCATCAGGGCACGGCCGAACCAGTACAGCAGCAGCGGGGTCATCAGCCACAGCAGCCAGGGGCGGCTGTACAGCGGCGTCACTGCGGAGGAGGACACATAGAGCGAGAACACGGTCACCGCGTTCATGGCGCTCGCCGCCGCCATGGCCGCGATGACATGCAGGTCGGTGACCCTGTAGTCGCGGTTGGAGGGATCGGCGAGGCCGGCGCTCTCGCGCATGCTGAGCTCGCTGAAGCGCTTGATCAGGGCGAGCGAGGTGAACACGAACAGCGAGAAGATCAGCAGCCATTCCGACAGCACCACGCCGACGCCGACGGCGCCGGCGACGATGCGCAGGCTGTAGAGGCCGGCGAGCGTGACGACGTCGACCAGCATCTTGCGCTTGAGCACGAGCGAATAGGCGATGGTGGTGGCGAGATAGGCGCCGAGCACGCCGAGGAAGAGCGGCGAGATGAAGAGCGAGGCTGCGACCGCGAACAGCCACAGCGCGGGGATCGCTGATAGCGCCGACGAGATCGGCAAATCGCCCGCCGCGAGCGCGCGGTGGCGCTTGGTCGGATGCTGCCTGTCGGCGGCGAGATCGAGCAGATCGTTCATCAGATAGGCGCCGGAGGCGCAGGCCGAGAACGCCAGGAACGCCAGCAGCGCGTAGCCGAGCGTTGCGAAATTCATCTGGTGCGCGGTCAGCGCCGGCACGAACACCAGCGTGTTCTTGGCGTATTGATAGACGCGCAGCGCCTTGACCCAGACCTTCAGCCCGGGATTGCGACCGCCGCGGTTCTCGATGCGATCGATCGTGCCGTGATCGAAGGGAAGCTCGCCCGCAGCGAGATCGTCCGGCGTCACGACGCCATCGAAACCGAGATGCGCGGCGATGCCGGCCGCATGACCGGGAAGCCGGCCGGCGACCAGGTAGACCTTCGCACCGCGCGCCCGCGCCGCCAGCGCCTGGTTCAGCACATCGGGATCATAGGGCAGATGGGCGTAGTCGATCTCGGCCTGCGCCAGGACATCCGTCAGCGCCGCCATGCCGGGCCGTCCGCCCGCGCCGAAGCGGGCCAGCAGGCGAGCGGGGCTGGAGAACAGCGCTTCCATCAGGAGCTCGGAACGCAGCAGGGCGCCTTCGAGATCGATCACGAGCGTCCGCGCCGCCGCCGGCACTGCCGACGGCTCCGGCGCGCTGGAAACGTACTGCCAGGCAGGCTGCTCCATTCGAAAACGCTCTTGTTTGCCGCAAAATGACCGGCTCCAGGAAAGCGAATGGCCAGGGAGCAGGGAAATGGACGGCAGCGAGCCTAGGAGGCATTCGCTAAGGCTGGCTTAACCCCGGATTGGCGGCAATCCGGCGAGGCCTAGTGGCCTCTCCATCGCCCCAGCTGCGGAACTGCAGTCCGAGCCGGTCGTAACGGACCCGAAGATAGCCGTCGGGACCGTGCACCACGGCATCGGGCACGATCCGCTCGACCTCCTGGGCCATCACACCGACATAAAACGTGTCGTCCCAGAGATAGCGAAACCGGTAGAGGCAGATGCCGCTGTCGAGGCATCCGAGCCGCGAGAGATCGCGCTTGAGCCGCCTGTCGGACGTGACAGGCGGTGGAGGCGTTGGCGGCAGGGTCGGAACCACCGCCGGCACGGGCTGCGGCGGAGGCGGTCCGTATTTGTCGTAGGACCGCTCGATCGACCTGGGGGTGTTCGTGTCCTGGCTGTCGCCGCGGCTCTGCGAGACCGGCGCGCCGGTATAGGACAGTTTGGGCTGCGAGAAGATGATGGCTCGCTGGCGCATCGACCTGGCGAGGCCGCCGTTGACGCATCCACCCCCTGAAGTCCTGCCCTCCGGGCATCTTGCCTGCGCCTGCGCCTGATCGAAAATCGACAAGCCGGCGACAAATGCCGTGACAAGAGCAAAGCCGCCCAAACCAGTGATGATGCGCGTCAAAATTTCATGCTCCCGCCAAGCATCGCGATCCAGCCGCGAACGCGAAGGTCCGGCGTCAGTTCGGTCAGGTTTTCATTGATCCAGAAGTGCTCGACACTCGCTTTCAGGGACAAGCCTTCGCGTGGCGAATACTGCGCAGAACCTCCCGCTCCGATGCGGGTCTTTGCCGGAATGAATTGCTGCGTGACCGGATTGTAGGAGTTTTGATCGCGCCGCATGTAGTTCAGCATCGGCGCGACGGTCCAGTTGCCGTTCACGACGGGTTGCTCGAGGCGATACCGATACACGGCGCTGTTGGACCGAAACGACTCGGGAATGATCTTCAACAGCTCCGGATCCAAAACCCTGTTCTTCTCGGCGTTGGTCCACGATGCCGTGAATGTCGTGCTCGACGATGTCGTCCATGCGTATCCGACCGTACCTGACAGCGTGTAGCGATCGCCAAGTGCATAGGACGAGATATGATCCAGATGGGTTGCAGTTTCGTGGGCGTAGGACGCTGAAGCCAGCAGCGTCAGGCTTGCCAGCTGGTAGCCGAGCGACGCCGTCTGCGTCGCGACCCGTCCCGGCCCCATCAATGTGGTTGCCTGCGGCTCCGTGCTTGCGGGATCGAACAGCGCTTCCATGCGATATGCGCCGCGCCAAGTATAGCCGGAACTGAGCGTCAGGATGAGCTGTTCGCCGATGGGCAGGTTGACGCCGACCGTCGGCCCTATGTTCAGCCCTTCCCCGAATGTTGCGAGGTCGACGATGTCCTGATCCATCCGCGCATTCGCCGCGCTGCCATAGAGAGCCGTCGTCCCCGTTGGAAGATTGACGTTCATGGAGACGAACGGCTGGATTCCGGGAATGCCGAGATAGGTTGCTGTCCCCGAGACGACCGTATCGGTCGTGGTCGTGACGCTGCCGGCCAACCCGGGCGTGGATTGCCGTGACCAGACATAGCCGCCCCTGCCGAGCAGATCGACTTTGATGTTTTCGAGCGGCTGCCCGCTCGCCTGGATCGTCAGGGGTGCATAGACCTGCGTCCCGGCGCCGGCCGCCGCCGAGCCGCTGGCAGGGAAACCCCGCGTGCCGCTCCAGGTGGCATATCGCAATTCCTGATCGGCGCTCAGCGACCAGTTCGGCTCGGCGGCATTCGCGAGCGAGGAGACGGTACAGCAGGCCATGACCACACGCGCGCGCGTCCATCCGTCTCGAACCGAATCGTAGAGGCGCGCGCGCATGATGGGCTGAGAGGACATGCAGTTGGAGAAGCCTGACGGCAACGAGATCGCCGGATGCACGGCGACCTCGCGCTCGGACCCGCGATCAAGCCGCGGTTACGGCTGCTTCTTCCCGGACGTGGGGGCTGGCGGCTTGGGGGGCGCCGGAGTGGGCTTCGGCGGCGGCGGGATATTCTTCCGTACGGCCGCGTCGGCCATCGACGGAGATCTCGTGTAAGCCATGACCGGGGCGGCACTGACCGCTGCGAACAACGCCGCGGCGATCATTATTCGATACATCATGAACTTGTTCCTCTTCATAATCCGTCCGGGAGCAGTGAAAAATTCCAGCCGATGACGGTCGCGGCTGAGAATTTGTTGGCAGAGCGGTTCATTGCGATTTCTTCTGCAGAGGTGCGGCCAGCTTGGCGGGAGGCGCCTGGGTCTGGGCTTGTTGGGTCTGGGCCTGAACCTGAGCCTGCGGGTGCACGGATGCTTCCGGTGTGGCGATGGCGATCCCGAACAAACGCCACTGCCCGGTTACGACCTGGAACGTGAGATCGAACTTGATCTGCTGCGGCTGGGTTGGAATGTAACCTGCGAGGCGCAGCATTCCCCGTTGATCAAGTGCTGGTGCATCGGTGAATTGCGGCGCCAGCAACGCCGCGCCGTAGAGATCGAAATTGCGACGCCGCAGGTCGAGAAAATTCAACCCGAGATCGGCGGCGGTGTTGCGCGCCTGGAAATCGGGCGCGGCGAGGTCGCGCAGCACCGTGTAATTGCCGGTGCGGTTGGCATCGTTGAGCGTGAGCAGCGTCGAGCGGATCAGATAGAGCGTCTGTTCCAGCGTCACGGGCAGGGACGGTTGCACGGGAGCAGCCGCCGGCGCAGGCGCCTTTTGTTGTGCTGCCGCCCTGTGGTTCCCGCAGGAGAACAGGAGCACCAGCGCAATCAGGGCACGCGCCACCGGCCGCATGGAATGATCACGCATACTGTCACCAGCCGACGCGCATTCCGACGCGTCCGCCCAATCCGCCGCCATTCGTGCCGTAGGTCAGGCCGCCGCTGGCCTGCACGTGCTCGCTGACGCGGAGCGCGGCACTCATGGAGAGCGCGTTGGTGTTCTGAAACATGCCCCAGTTCATGGTCACCGCGACCTTTTCAGACGGCATCAGCCACGGCGAGCCGGACATCGCGAAGGCCATCGCGACACCGTTGATCGCCTTGCCGGTCCTGCCGTCGAGGTCGTTGAGGCGGGCATTGATGCCGGCGAGCTGATTGTTGATGCCTGTGATGTCGCCGGAGCTGGCGAGCCCGAGCGCAGCAAGCGACGTGGAAGCGAGATTGCCGGCGGCGTCCGTGGTGACGAGTTGGGTCGGCCCGGATTGTGCGGCCGTGCTCGCGGTCGAGGCGATGCCGGCCATCGTGTAGGTGTTGGTCGCGGTGCCAAAGACCTGCTGGTTCGCGCGCGTCGCGGTGGCGCCAGCGCCGATCGCGGTGGAGTTCGCGAAGGTCGCCGACGCGCCGGCGCCGAAGGCCGACGCGTTCGCACCGGTGGCGGTGGCAACGTTGCCCACCGCGGTATTCGCGACGCCGTTTCCGCTCGCGTTGGCGGCGGTGCCGATCGCGACGTTTGCGCTGCCGGTGCCGTTTGCCAGGGCGCCAGCCCCGCTCGCGGTGTTCCCGGAATTGGCGCCGCTCGCGTTGGAAAGATAACCGTTCGCCGCGTTGAAGCTGCCGGCGCCACTGGCATTGGCGCCGTCGCCGGTCGCGACGTTTCGGCTTCCGGCCCCGCTCGCGTTGGCGTTCAAGCCGGTCGCGACATTGGAGCTGACATTGCCGCTGGCGTTGGCGTTGGTTCCGGACGCGACGTTGTTGCTGGTGTTGCCGACGGCATTGGCGTTCGCCCCGGTCGCGATATTCTGGCTGCCGGTACCACTGGCGTGGGCGCTGGATCCGACCGCGACGTTCTTGCTGCCGTCACCGCTGGCAATGGCGTCAAACCCGCTCGCGGTGTTGGAGCTGTTGTTGCCGTTGGCAAGAGCTTCCCCGGTCGCGGTGTTGACGCTGTTGTTGCCGCTGGCATTGGCGTTGTCCCCGACCGCGGTATTGACGCTGCTATTACCGCTGGCGTTGGCGAGACCAACGGCGATGTTGCCACTGACGTCGCCGCTGGCGTTGGCGCCAAACCCGATCGCGCTGTTATTGCCGCCTGTGCCGGTCGCATTGGCATTGGTTCCGCAAGCGAAATTGGCGCCTGATCCGGTTGCCGTCGCACCTTGCGCGGAGGCGGCAGTATCGACGCACACGAACTGCGCCCGGGCTTGCGGAGCGCCCGCACCAGTCGCGAGCGCGGCAATGAGTGCGGCTGCAAGGAAAGCGCCTGCTCGCGTCCGGAATACGACTGAAATATTCATGTTTAGTCCCCACCATCCCCAATTGGCCATTGGGAGCGCGCGCCGCGGGGAATTTGTAGGCAGACCGCCGTCATTGCCGGCGTCAGTCCGGCGTGACAGCAGCGTGACTCCTGCACGCGTGACATTCAAAGTATGTCAAAACATGTAAGGTGTGGCTCCGGGGATACTGTCGCCGAGCCCCGTTCGCCATTGGAATGAGAGACTGCGTGCCGCTTCCGAGATTTGGTCTTTCGCTGTTCGGACGTTTTGAACTGACGACACATGACGGCGTGGTTTCGTTGCCGGGCCGGAAACTTGCGGGATTGCTCGCCTATCTGGCTTGCACCGCGCCGCGCCGCCAACCACGCGAAAAGCTCGCGAACCTGCTGTGGGGTTCGCATTTCGAGACCCAGGCGCGGCAGAATCTGCGCCAGAGCCTGGTGCGGCTACGGCGGATTCTCGGGCAGGACTCCATTCTAAGCGACGATAATGACGTCTGGCTCGCGCCCGGCGTAATCGATTGCGATGCGGTCCGCTTCGAGACCCTGATCGTCGACGGCAGCCGCGCGTCGCTGGCCGCGGCCGCCGATCTCTACCGCAATCCGCTGCTGACGGATCTGAATATAGAAGAAGACGCATGGTCGGAATGGCGCGACCAGCAGCGGGAGCGGCTGGATGGCCTCGCGGTCGATTCCATGGTCAGGCACGGCCAGCACGCGCTGCAATCCGGACATGCGGAATCCGCGCTCAGGACAGCCAACCGGGCCATTGCCGTGAATGCCTTGCGCGAGGATGCGCATCGGCTGGTCATCCAGGCGCTCACCGCCAATGGACGCAAGGCCGAGGCGCTCAAGCGCTATCAGGATCTCGTCGCGCTGCTCAAGCGCGAGCTGAACACGGAGCCCGATGCGGTCACCCAGTCGCTCGTCGCGGAGCTTCGCAGCGCCAAACCATCCGGTGCCGCGCGGACGAACGAGCCCATGAATGGCGTTCACCCGCGGGAGACCGAAATAGCCGTCGCGGAACGCGACGACGCTCCGCCCTCGGAATCGCTTCGCCCGGGCGGCCGCCAGCAGCGCCAGTTGACGATCATGGCCTGCCAACTGATCGGCGCGATGCCTCTGTCCGCGGAGCGCGACCCGGAGGATGTCCACGACCAGATCGTCGCCTTTCATCAGGTCGCGGCTCGGATCGCAGCGCAATTCCATGGCTTCGTCGCCCAGCACCAGGGCAACGGTGTCCTGATCTATTTCGGTTATCCCATGGCGCGCGAGCACGATGCCGAACATGCCGTACGCGCCGGCCTTGCGATCGTCGACGCGGTTCGCATTCTGGACGCACCGGCCGGCGCGGCACCGCGGGCGAGCGTCGGGATCGCAACCGGCCTCGTCGTGATCGGCGAGAAGCCCGGGCCCGGCGATCTCAGGCAGCACGTTGCGATCGGCGAGACACCGAACCTGGCAACACGGTTGCAGGGCGTTGCCGGACCGGGCGAGGTCGCGATCGCAGCCGGCACGCGGCGGCTGCTTGGGCAATTGTTCGTCACGCGCGCGCTTCCGGATATCGAGGTCAAGGGACTGCGAGAGCCGGTGCCCGCGTGGCAGGTGCTCGGCGAGGCTGTGGGCGTCAGCCGTTTCGATGCGCGGCGCGCCGATTCACTGTCCGCGCTCGTCGGTCGCCAGGAGGAGATCGAGCTGCTGCTGCGCCGCTGGAATCAGGCGAAGTCCGGTGCGGGCCGCGTGGTGCTGATCTCGGGCGAGCCCGGCATCGGCAAGTCGCGCATCGTCGAGAGCGTGTTGGCGAGGCTCGAGGACGAGCAACACAGCCGCTTGCGCTATTATTGCTCTCCGCATCATGCGCACAGCGCGCTCTACCCGCTCATCGTCCAGCTTGAACGGGCTGCCGATTTCGAACCCGGCAGCAGCGCCGGCGCACGGATAGACAGGCTGGAAGCCCTGCTCGCGCCCGCAACGAACAATCTGACCCGCGATGTCGCGCTGATCGCCGAGCTTCTCGGCGTGCCCTCGGACGGACGCTATCCGGCCCTCGCGATCTCCCCGCAGGAGAAGCGGGAGATGACCCTCAATGCGCTGCTCAACCAGCTTTCAGCCGGAACGGTGCAGACACCGGGGCTGATCGTGGTCGAGGACGCGCACTGGATCGACCCGACATCGCTCGACCTGCTCGACGCGATCGCGGCTCGCGCCGCAAATCTGCCGCTGCTGTTGCTTGTCACCGTCAGGCCGGAATTCCAGCCTTCCTGGATCGGCCAGCCACATGTGACGCTGCTGCCCCTCGGCCGCCTTGGCCGCAGCGACAGCGCCGGCATCATTGATGACGTTGCGGGAGGCAAGCCTCTCCCCGAGCCCGTCGTCGAGCAGATATTGTCGCGCGCCGACGGCATCCCGCTGTTCGTCGAGGAGTTGACCCACACGCTGATCGAGCAGGAGCTGTTGCGCGAAGCATCCGACAGCGAAGGGCCGGAGGGGTCGCGGCGGTCGCTCGCCATTCCGGCGACGTTGCAGGCCTCGCTGGCCGCTCGCCTCGACCTGCTCGGCGCGGTGAAGGACGTGGCTTCGATCGGCGCTGCGATCGGGCGGGAGTTCTCCTACGAGCTGATCGCTGCAATATCTGCGCTGCCCCCTGTCGATCTGGACGCCGCGCTTGAACGGCTGACGGCCTCCGGCCTCGTCAGCCGTCGCGGCTTGCCGCCGCAGGCGAGCTACACCTTCAAGCACGCGCTGGTCCAGGATGCCGCCTATGTCGCGATGCTGAGGAGCCGCAGGCAGCAATTGCATGCGGATATCGCGAACACGCTCATCGAAAGCCTCCCGGCGCTGGCCGAAACCCAACCCGAGATCGTTGCCCTTCATTTCGACGAGGCCGGGCGGGCCCGCGAGGCGACCGACCACTGGATCAAGGCGGGGCGACTCGCACATGCGCGATGGGCCAACCGCGAAGCGGCCAATTTCTTCGAACGGGGGCTGCGCTGTCTCGCGACGCTGCCGCAGACCCGGGACACAATGGAGCAGGCGATCGATCTCAGGTTCGACCTGAAGACCTCGCTGTTTCCGCTCGGCCAGTTCGCGCGCATCGTCGGCTATCTTCGCGAGGCCGAAGCGCTGGCCAGGGATCTCGACGATCCCGGACGGCTTTGCCTCACGTCCGTTCACATGTGCCAGACCCTCAGCCTGAGCGGCCATCCGCAGGATGCCGTCAAGTTCGGGCGGGACGCCCATCGTCTCGCAGAGCAGCTCGGCGAGCTTTCGCTCCGCATCTCGGCATCGCTGTTTCTCGGGCTCGCCTGCTTCTCGACGCTGCACTACGGCGAGTCGGAATCTCATTATCTCAACGTGCTGGAACTGCTCGACGGCGACGCACGCCTCCGGCAATTTTCCCTCGCAGGATTTCCGGCGGTGACCGCCCACGGTTTTCTCGCTCGCATCTATGCCGACCAGGGCAAGTTCGCGCGCGGGATCGCTCACGGCGAGGAAGGCATACGCCTCGCCGAGGCGGTCGATCACCCCTATAGCCTCGGCATCGTCAGCTGGTGTTTTGCCGATCTGCTGGCGTCCCGGGGAGAGCTGAACCGCGCAGTCGTGGTGCTGGAGCGCGGACTGGCGGTGGCGCGCGAGTGGAACCTGCCGTTCCTCGTCGCAGGCAATTCCGGCAGCCTTGGCCACGCTTATGCCCTGCTGGGGCGAACGGCCGAAGGCCTGCCGCTGATGGAGCAGGCGCTGAGGGTCTTCGAGAAGATGGGGCATCGATTTGCCCAGGCGCTGTTCCTGTCGCCTCTGGGCGAAGCATACCTGTTGGCTGGCCGGCAGGCGGATGCTCTCAGGGCTGCCGGACAGGCGCTGACGCTGGCCCGTGAAAATGGCCAGCGGAGCGGCGAGGCGGCCGCCCTGCGCCTTCTGGGCGAGGCTTCCAGCGGCGGCAGCTCCCCGGACCAGGCCGAAGGTCACTACAGAGCCGCGCTGGCGCTCGCCGATGAACTCGACCTCCGCCCGCTCGCTGCGCGCTGCCGTCACGGCCTCGGAAAATTGTATTTGAACGCGGGACGTCCGGACCAGGCTCGCGACGAGCTGGTTGCCGCGGCAACGATGTATCGCGAGATGGAGATGCGGTTCTGGCTGGTGCAGGCCGAAGCGGAATTGAGCGGATCACCGGACTCCCTGTTGCATGGATCCCACAACCCGGTGTGAGCTTCATGTTCCCCGGGGAACGAGCGGCCGGCGGCCGATGAAATTCGCCCCGGCTCACCCTATCTGCCAGTCTCTTCCTCCACTCGCCATGAATCGAGCCCCATGACCGACCAGACGCTCGCCGCGCCTATCGACGATCAATCGGACCGTCCGCGCGGCTTTTCGCGCTACCAGTCCCTGCTCATCGCGCTGCTCGCGTTCACGCAGTTCACCATCATCCTCGACTTCATCATCATGTCGCCGCTCGGCGCCATCCTGATGCCGGCGCTCAACATCACGGCCGCCCAGTTTGGCGTGGCGGTGTCGGCCTACGCGTTCAGCGCGGGGCTTTCAGGCATCCTCGCCGCGGGCTTCGCCGATCGCTTCGACCGCAAGCGCCTGCTGCTGTTCTTCTATGTCGGCTTCACGCTCGGCACCCTGCTCTGCGCCATGGCGCAGAACTACCACGTGCTGCTGGCCGGCCGGATCGTGACCGGATTGTTCGGCGGCGTGATCGGCTCGGTGGTGCTGGCCATCATCACCGATTTGTTCGCGCTGCACTTGCGCGGCCGCGTGATGGGCTTCGTGCAGACCGCGTTCGCCGCGAGCCAGGTGCTCGGCATTCCCGCCGGGCTGTTTCTCGCCAATCACTGGAGCTGGCAGGTCTGCTTCGTCGCGATCGTCGGCCTGTCGATCGTCACGATCGCCGTCATCGCCTTCGTGATGGAGCCGGTCGATGCGCATCTGAAGCTGAAGCAGGACCGAAACCCATTCCGCCATCTGATCGCGACGGTGTTCGAGCCGCGCTACACGCTGGCCTTCGCCGTCACGACGCTGCTGGCGACCGGCGGCTACATGCTGATGCCGTTCTCCAGCGCCTTCACCGTGCACAATCTCGGCATCGACATGCTGCATCTGCCGACGATCTATCTCGTCTCCGGCCTGTTCAGCATCGTCACCGGGCCGCTGGTCGGCCGGGCCAGCGACGCCTTGGGCAAATATCCGACCTTCGTGTTCGGCTGCGCGATGACCGTCGTCATGGTGCTGATCTACACCCATCTCGGCCACGTCTCGCTCGTGACCGCGATCATCGTCAACGTCCTGATGTTCGTCGGCATCTTCTCGCGCATGATCCCCTCGCAGGCGCTGATGTCGGCGATCCCCGACCCCAGCCAGCGCGGCTCGTTCAGCGCGGTCAGCGCCTCGCTCCAGCAGCTCTCCGGCGGGCTCGGCTCGGTCCTCGCCGGCGCCATCATCGCGCAGGCGCCTGACGGCGCGCTGATCCATTTCGACCGGATCGGCTATGTCGTCGTCATGACGACGCTCGTCACGCTGGTGATGATGTATTTCGTGCAGAAGGCGGTCGCGGAGCGGGCGGGGAGGAGCATGGTGTGAGGGGGGGCCCATCGAGGGGCCCAGGGCGCGGCGATACCGGGATCGCCGCCCTGCCATCTCTACCGATCGAAGGTAGGTCTATTTTGGGACCAAATCCCGCAAAATGGTGCCCAGGAAAGGATTGGCGGCGCCGATCTTTAAGATATTGATACTTATCGCATTTTCTGCCGGTCGGCTAGGCATTGTTACACAGTTTCGGTAGACATTAAAAAATTCTGCAAAACGGGCACTTGATCTACGGTTCCGCCAAATTATGTGACATGATGCCGGCTTGAGAATCATGTCGGCACTAGCTACGCGGCTATCGGAGATTTTGATGTTCAACCACGATCATTATGTCCCCATTTTGAAGTGGAAGATGGGTGAATACCAAGCGCTGAGCAGGCTCACTGATCCCGTGAAGGCGAAGATTACGCCTCTCCTCGAAATTCCGCCTGTCGGGTTTGACTTCGAGACTCAGACCAAAAAGGAAACGCTGGATGCTCACATCGGCGACTTCGGGAAGCGACTGAAATCCAAGTGGCAGGCGCGACCCTGCTTTGTTGATCTCAAGTACGTTGCCCCGAGTCCTCTTTGTGCCGGCGGCAGGCATTGCGTCGAGGTGCTCTTCGAGACCGCTCGCGCCGAAGGCTGCGTTGCAATCCCCGTCATTAGCTTCAATAGCGATCCGGCGTATGTCGCTGCCGTAGCAAACGTGGCGAGACAGGACCGTCATGGTGTCTGCCTGCGGTTGTATATGACAGACTTCGATCGGCCCAACCTCGGGACCGACATCGAGAATTTGCTTCGGCCGGCCGCTGATGGATGGGGCGATTGCGACCTCGTCATCGATCTTGAATCGCAGGGCTACGTTCCGATGACGGTCTTCGTGACCATCATGCAGACGTTGATGTCGAAGGTGCCGGCTCTCAACCGGTGGCGCACTATCACCATGGCCGGGACGTCTTATCCCGCGACCGTGGCGGGCATTCAGTCGCCCTCCTACATCCCTCGCATGGAATGGCAGTCGTATCGCGCGCTCTTGCCCACACTGGGGCCTTTGGGCCGAATTCCGGCGTTCGGTGACTATGCCGTTGCCCATCCTGATCCGGTCGAACTGGACATGAGGTTGGTCAAGCCGTTCGCCAAGATGCGCTATACCGTCACCGACCACTGGTATTACGAGAAGGGGGCGCAGGTCCGCACCCACGGGTTTGGACAGTTTCAGACGATGTGCGCCACTCTGGTCGCTGCACCGTTTTTCGCGGGCGCCGGTTTCTCGGCCGGAGATGCGTATATCGCGGACTGCGCGGCCGGCAACGCGACAACCGGGAATCTTTCTACTTGGGTGTGGGTGTCAACGAACCATCACCTGACGAAGGTGGTCGCTGACCTCGCCATCGCTCACGGGCTTTCAGTTGCTGCCTGATAGTGACCCTGAGCTCATCGAGCGACATGATCTCGACGAGGTGCTTGTACAGAGCGCCTCGCGGCTGCCTGAGCAATTTCGTCGAAACTCCGCTCTTTTGAAGCAGCGCGACGAGTTCATCTCGCCAAAGCAGTTCAGCCAAAGCCAGCGGATCGATGGCCGGATTCATCTGGATCGACCGCGCTGTCTCGAAGTCGATGCCACCGCGCGGTCCGCTGCACACGACCTTGATGCCCCACCACTCGGGCACGCACAGCTTGGCTTTTTCAACATGCCGCTCACCGACCACAAGCGTCGCCCGGTCAAGCACCTTGCTGTAGACGTCCACCTGCGTGGGCAATCGAGCCAAGGTGTCGGCATCGCTCTTGATCTCGTAACCGTGCAGAAAGCCGTTGACGACAGCTATGTCCACTCGGACGGTCCCGTGGCGCAAGCCGAGTTCGTCAAGCACGAGCGTGTTTGGTTGCCCATGATGCTCGCGCAGAACGCGGCTATGAAGCGCCTGCCGCACCTCGCGGTCTCGCATTCTGGCCCCGCCCTTCGCCGAGCCGTCAGGAGTTGTCTGCTGTGTTGAATCGGGGGGCATGGCCAAAGTGTAATGCGCGGTTAGCGACGTTGGCCACAGAGCGGCGGTCATCATGGTCAAAAACCCTGCGCGAGAGTCAATTTCGCCACAGGTGGCGTATTACGTTTTTAGCTTTCTGTTTACTAGTGCCATGTAGGCTGGGGCTATGAGCAAACAAGTCATATCGTTCCGGCTGTCCGAGGCGGAACTTCAGTCACTTGACCTCGCCTGTGCCCGATTTGGGGAAAGTCGCTCGCAGGTCGTAGCCCGCGCCATCCGCTCGCTGGTCGAGGAATATGTCGAGGACGGGAAGACCGTGACGCGGCGTCCCTATTGGCTGGCGGATATAAAGGGCGATTGAGCATGCAACAGCTCAACCCCAACAACCTGCTGTTGGCTGCCGTGGTGGTCATCCTGGCTGTGCTCGCTGTCAGTTACGGCTACCGGTTGGAGATCAGTCAGTCCGGGCTCAGATTCGAAACGAGCGCTGCGACAGTGCGGCCATAAAGCCCGGACGAAACCGCGTGAGGGTCCCGCATCTAAGAGGTGACCTCGTGGCGGCGGCTCGCTGCTTCCCCCCGTAGCCCCCCTAAAATTTTGAAACATGGTTCAGCGCCGCTGCCTTGTGCGCTTTGTGCTACGTGGCACGTCATCATTACGCGCTTCGCCTGAGTCGATTTGACTCACGCGCCCCATCTTGCCGGAGGATTCCTCCGAAAAATATGGTGACAACGCTCGTTGACTAAGTTTTTCGCGAGCCGCCATCGAGAGGAAAATGACCGTGAAGCGCCGATTTGTTGCTTACTACCGGGTGTCCACCCGCAAGCAGGGCCAGTCTGGCTTAGGCCTCGATGCACAGAGGGCCGCCGTTGCGAACCACCTAGCAGACGGACTCGCGAACGTTCTGGCTGAGTTCACGGAGGTCGAGAGCGGACGTCGCAACGATAGGCCTGCCTTGGATGAGGCACTGACGGCAGCACGTCTGCACCGGGCAACCCTTGTAGTCGCGAAGGTGGACCGGCTGACCCGCTCGGTGGGCTTCCTAGAGAGGCTACTAGAAGCGGGGGTGGACGTCCGCTTTGCTGACCTTCCTGCAATCGAAGGACCCACCGGGCGCTTCATGCTCCAACAGATGGCCGCAGTGGCCGAGCTAGAGGCTGGGCTGATCTCTGCCCGCACCAAGGCGGCGCTGGCGGCCGCGAAGGCACGGGGCCAACGGCTCGGGGGACACCGGGGCGGGAGCCTATCCAATGAGGCACAAGCACGCGGGAGAGACGAGCAATCCCGGCTTGCGGATAGACGGGCAACCGACATAGCGCCACTGCTGAAGACGCTCCGGGCGAAGGGTATCACCACCCCCACCGATATTGCGCGGGCACTGACTGCACAGGGCATCCCTACGGCGAGGGGTGGCTCCACGTGGAGTGCACCACAGGTCACGTTGATCGAAGCACGCCTCGCGCGGATGCGCTAGCGACGGACGCGAAGGAGTCTGATCTTCGATGATTTCCAGTTACGCCGCTTAGGATTTTTCAAGCGCAACACCATTCGCAAACTGCATTCGAATTCCTACATGACTGATGAGTTAGGCGGAGGCGTAAGGAGGCGAGCTTGAAGAGAACTGCGGCCAAGAAACTCGAAACCATGAACGCGTTGGTGAACCCCGAACCGTCGGCGCCCAGCTCCGGCCTGCCTTTTCCCGAGGAGCATCCGTTTGTTGCGACGGTCTTCGCGCTGGATCAACGGACACTGCTTCGGTTAACCGCTGTTCCTGCTGCCTACGCAATCGCATTCCAACATGATGAGGCGGGTCAGATCGTCGATCTGAGGAGCGCACCGGTGGAAGCTGTTGTCAGTTCGCAGAACGAGGGCCTTATACTCGCTACTTTGCAGGTCATTACCCTCTCACCTAATTCGGCTGCCATTAAGCTTCGCACCTCGGGCAAGTTCATCGTGGATGGGCTCAACGTGGATCGCCATCGATGGAAACGCGACGGTTGGAAGAAGAGCAATGGAAAAGATTTGACCCGAGCCGATTGCTGGAAAGAGATCGACTCGCTGATTATTGCGAAGAAGCTCAACGTTGAGGGCTATCACGTTCCGTCGCGCGAGGCTGAAGGTGACTTTGTTTTCGAGGTTTTGCGGACGCTTGCGACTGGTGAGCGCGACAAGCATGGTCGAGAGATTGGGGCGCCTCTTTCAGGCTTTTCGTCAGAGGAGTAGCGCAGTGCCTTCGGCAGTAAGCCGTCGAGCGCGGCGAAAAGCAGCGCTCAAGGAAAGCATCCGGTTGGGGCCGCTCGCGGCATCAGCCACGTGCGCCATTCTCGGCTGCGGGCGCCAGACCATGAAGGCGGCCCGCGAGGGCCTCGCCCCTCACCACTGTAGGCGCCACGTTGAGCACCGGCAGCGCCATGGGTCGTATTGGCGGCCGAGCTTCAAGGCTTCCGAGTTGCGGCCATTCATCACGGCAGCGACTGCGTATGTGGGCCTTCGGGCAGCCGACGATAAGTTCATTGCCGCAGCGATTGCCGACATGGGGCGGGCGCTAGAGGACGCTGGCCCCGTGGAGATTGCGACGCGGCTCAAAGGCATGTCCGTCACAAAGCGGGCCAAGATCGGACTGGCGAGGCTCCGCGTTGAAGGCGTGGCTCCGCAGCGTATCGTCTCCATCGTCCTCGCTGTCTCCGCTCTGATCAAGGCCGACGCCACGGCGCCCCGCGCAAAGGAGTTTCGGACGGTACAGATTTGCAAGGCGATTCACCGGCTGGCCTCGGGCACGCACCGAGTGTGGGTCGTGGAGGACCATCAAGGCAGGAAGCGGCGGACCGAAATGCACGCCTTTCCCAAATCCACCGGGCGGGTGCTGCGGGAGATGGGGCGGATGCTGGAGCAGCCCTGCGAATGGGTCATCGAAAAGCATGTCGCGGGCGTCCTGGCCCATCGGCAGCGCTACGGGCGGCCCCGCCGTGCGGGCTGATCCATGCCCGGAAGAAATCGCGAGCCGCAGCATTCGAGCGAGCTATCTGGTGGGAGTGAAGCAGTGCGTGCATATCGAGGGTTCGGGCCGGTCACTTTCAACACCTAGCTCCGCGCAGCAATGACGCATTCACCGGGCACGATGTGGTTCGATCCACTCCTCCGCGCCAGAACGGCCGAGCTTGGCTGCGCGGTCCAACGATTGCGCGATGCGCTGCTGCTCCACGAAACCGCGAGCACCCCGAGGAAGCGAGCGCGGAAGGAAGCGGACAGGGACAAGTTCAGCCTTGCCGTTGAAGCGCTGGCCTGCAACTTGATCCTGCTCAGCGCAATTGGGCCGGTCAGGCCAAAGCTCGCGGTGCCCCGGTCGCATGGCGTTCTTTGGCGGGGTGGTGGCAATGTCAGCGCCGTGTACGGCCAGCACTTCCTGTCCGCGATCGATTTGCTTTCATCGCTGGGCCTGATCGAAGAGGAGGGAAGGGGATACAGGCTCTCCGATAGGATGCGGGCGCCTTCTCTTATTCAACCTACCGAGACGCTGGCTCAGCATCTTCCGTTGGCTCCTCCCGATTGGAGAACCGTTCGGCAAATCGACGACCGTGCACTGATCATCCTGAAGGAAGGCAAGGATGAAGACGGGCGGGCAGCCGCCATTGCCTTCAAGGAGACCGGCAACACGCGCCAACTTGCGGGACAGATGCGGCGCATCAATGAGTTTCTGCGCAACGCGGATATCGAGGTGACCGGTCAGACCACCGGCCTCTCTTTGGGAAAGGATGGGCAAGTCATCGCACCTTATCGCCGCTCTCTTCGGCGCATCTTCAATAACGCGAACTGGCAGCACGGAGGACGGCTCGCTGGCGGTTTCTGGATGGGCATGGAGCGGGGCGAGCGTTTCGAGCGCATCAGGATTGATGGCGAGCGAATTGCCGATGTCGATTACAGGCAACTCTTCCCGCGTCTCGCATACGTAAGGGCTGGCAAGCCGCAGCCGGAAGGCGACATCTATGACGTGGCGGGAGATGGCTCCGGGCGCGATGGCTGGAAGAAGCTTATGAACGCGATGTTGTTCTCGGACGGGTCGTTGAGGAATTGGCCTGAGGATACGCTTCAACACTTCCCATCCGGCATGAAGCTCCGGGAAGCCGTCCAAATGCTTGCCGCTCACCATGCGCCCATCGCTGATCTGTTCGGGACCGGGTTGGGCTTTCAGTTGATGCGCATCGAGAGCAACATGCTGATCGGAGTCATCACGCGTCTCGCGAGCCTTGGGGTCACCGCCCTGCCGCTCCATGACGCGGTGCTGGTCGCGGAATCAAGGGCCCACGTTGCGGCCGACGCGATGCAGGCTGCTTTCAGCATGTGGACAGGATCTCCCTGCGCGATTGTCTCCATAGAGTTTTTCACGAAATAACAGGCACTTATGGCGAAATTGGCCCTTACGCCTCCGCTAATGGAGGAGGAAGCTAGATGGGACGGAACTTAAGGGAGGAAGAGTTGGAGGCTTATCCCAGTGCTGCGTCTAGGGTTACCTTCAAGTTGTGAGGGTGAGACCACGCCCCTAGCGAGCCCCTTAAAGCCTCTCCTTTGGAGTCTCCGCTAAGCCACCCCAGTAGGGCCACCTGTTAGTCCGAGGTGACGATCACCGCCCCCTTAGAGGAAGGTCCCCATGCCTCATCGAGACCCCCAATGAGGAAGCCAAGGGGGCTATATCGACATGTCGGTGATGCAGGTTGAGCCCGGATGCCCATTGGGACACATGGGGGCCAATACCAGGCAATCAATCGATTGCTTGGGCGGAGCGACTTAGCAGTGTAGGTGGAATGGGCATCGAAAGCGCTCGACGGAGAGGTCAGCTTAATCGGTGTTGGGAGTGCTAAAGGCAGGGCGCATGTCGCAAAAAGAGAAGTGGGCAAGGCTATACAAGGCTGGCGTTTCAATCAGGAAGATCGCGGAGCAGGAAGGAACCGACCGCCACATTATATCAAGAGCCCTGAAGGGCGATGGCGTCGCTATTAAGAGACAGCATTTTAAGTTTTCTATCGAGAAGATCAGAGAATTAGCCATCGCCAGCGGCGGGGATTGCCTTGAAACGGAATTCCTAGGAATCAACACAAGGCACAAATTCGTTTGTCACGTTTGCGGGCACAGATGGTCTGCGGCGCCGAACGCATTGGTTCATCGAGGATGTTTTTGTAGTCGATGCGGCTCCCTGCGTGCCGGGTTAAAGCGAAGAACAGACGTCAAGGAAATTGCCAAAAAGGCTCGGGCGAACGGAGCATCGCTATTGAGCACAACACCGGCAAGAAAAGGGGGACGCTTAAAGGTCCACGTTAAATGCAACGAGTGCTCGTTTGATTGGTGGATCGCTCGCGATAAGATTTCGATTCGGTCGTGTCCACAATGCGCAAGGAAACGGCAAGCAATCGCTGCCAGTTACGATCTCGAATTTTTTCAGAGGATTGCGGAAGCAAAGGGCGGCCGCTGTCTTTCAAAACAATATCAAGGAATTGAGCAGAAGCTGAAATTCGTTTGTGCCGCCGGACATCGATTCGAAAAACTTGCCGCTTTGCTTACAAAGAGCAATCCGCTTCGCAATAGTTGGTGCAATTATTGTTCGCATAATCTCAATATTGCCGAGGAACTCTGTCGCGCGATTTTCGCGGCAACTTTCAACGCTGAATTTAAGTCGGGTTATCACTTCGACTGGCTTAGAAATGTTCGTGGTCGAAAGATGCAGTTGGACGGATATTCGAGCGAATTGAACCTGGCGTTCGAGTACCAAGGGCAGCAGCACCATATGGAGATCAAGCGCTTCGGCGGAAATCTCAAGAAGCAACAGTTGGACGATAGGAGAAAGCTAAAACTGTGTCGGGCTAACGGGATCACGCTTGTTCAAATCCCATTCTTTCCATCAGACATGCAGTCGCTCGGTGATGCGACGCAGCATGTATATTCGAGCCTAAACAGGTTGGGTGTTGCGCACGGGGCAGCCCGAGAAGCGAAGGTTCGAAAGCTCTTCGCTGGGTTCACCTCAGAACCAATGCGCAGACTTCAAGAACTCGCGCAGGAACGCGGAGGGCGATGCCTTAGCAACACATATCTCGGCATGGCCAAAAAATATGAATGGGAATGCTCGCAAGGTCACCAGTGGAGAGCCGCAGCGTCGTCAGTTAATACAGGCACTTGGTGCAAAGTGTGCGATCAAATCGCAAAGAAGAGACTCTATGCCGGTAGCTTCAAAGATTACATTGAGCGCTTCGGCGGAATATTACTGTCTCCGTATGTTTCGAACACAACGCGGGTCCAAGTTTGCTGCGCTAACGGACACAGAATGTACGCCCTCCCAGCCGACCTAAAGCGAACGCCCCTATGGTGCTCGGAGTGCCGTTGATACCGAGGCGAGTAGCTTGGTGCGCTCGGTGCGTTGCCACAAATGCAGCATAACGAAGGTTGCTCATGGTTGCGGCAGACACCGGGATTTTGTGTGTTGCGCCGCCGTTCCGGGCCATGTGCTGACATTCCACGAGCGGCCGTCGAAGTCTGCGTTGCGTTGAGAGCCGACTTTGGGCCGAGACGCCATAGGCGAAGCAAGCTGCTCCTTTGCGGCCGGTGCTCAAGGTGACCAGCCCAACACCGGGCGCGATTTGGAATCAGCCATAGAGGCCGTCATGACTTCGCGCCAAATACGAAGACGATCCGTATGAGGAATGTCCTACGCGACGGCGCTTTTCTTGCTTAAAGATGGCGACCTGCAAAGCAGCGGCAGCTGAGCATGCGAAGACGCGCTTGGACTAACGGATTCCAGTTTGCAGGGCAAAGGCGGACATTCTCTGCTTAACCGAGCAAGGCCGCTTGTGGCCCATTGCGGACATCAATTGTCAAAAAGGGCGCCATCACGCCGATAATATGAAACGCCTCAGCGCGCCGTGGACAATGGCAAAGACTACTCTAAGAGAAGTCGCGCAATCGCCTTTGCTGCCTCTTCCTCGGTGCCGGCAAGATCTTTGCAGCTTTTAAGAATAATGACCGGTTGGATCCTGTCGTTTGTCTCCTTCATCTTGGTGATCTGGGCTAACGAGCTCTCAAGCATCTTTTGGTACGGCGCTCCGTTCTCGGGATATGTGATCGAGCCGGCGAGCGTGTAAACTCGGCTGATGCCGTCGAAGCTCGCACTTGTTAGGGCGTCCTTTTTCTCTTTGGGTGCTTCTCTATTAATCACGGCATAGAGAAGTCCGCATTGAGTCAGGCGCTCCGATACCATTGAGTACAGCTTGATACGTTGATCCAGTGGGTATTTCGTAACGGCAGCTCGTGCGTTCCACAGTACGTCGATGGTCATGGAGATTTGATCCGCTTTATGAATGGGCGGACGCTTGTCCTGTGCGAACGCAGACAAGTGGAAGCTAAGAAATATAATGGCCGCTAGAACGTTGCGCATGTTCTGCTCCCTCAAAGCCTGAAGAGCCTACCTCAAGCGGAAAAAGTGACGCCAGAAAAAATGAAAGGCCGTTGGGCCACATCTACAATTCACAACACTGCAGACATGGTGTTCTTTGGGCCGGAGACAGACATCCCACGCAGCCTGCGACCCGGTCAGGTGAGGACCACGAGGCTTATCCTTAGTTCGGGGCTTGCTCAGCCTGTAATGAAGGAACGTCTTGGAGCGCGAATCCCTGAAGCAAGTTGATCAGCGTAGAATGCACCTGTTTCCAGGGTCTGGATAAGTCAATTGCTGCAACAGCTATCTCGTGCCCGTCTATGCGATACCTGTGCAGACATCCGTCACCTGTCGAGGCGTAGACAAGGGCCCCGCGAACGGGCAATCCCGGGGCTCTGTCTGATGCGTGCTTCATATACGCGAACAGCTGATACAAATGACTAGATCTGATCTTTGGGGTTCCGGATGATCGTGGAAAGGGATCAGCGTAATATTTCGCATCCATGACGATGGTGCTGTGCGGAGATCGCAACACTACGTCGGTTCGCATAATTGGGACGAGGCTTGGGTCCCCGCCTGGCGCAGCATCGAGGCGCCATCGCATATCTTCACGACGAACCGTGAAGCTGCTCTGCTCGTAAAAGTAAAAATTCCGCAAAAAGTCCTCGAAGAGGCGGGACATGCGCTCCTCATCACGCAAGATGTCGAAAAACCGATTGCCGGAGCCGTTCTCGCTAGGAAGCAACGCGCGGCAGACGAACTCGCACAGCTTCAAGAGCGCAGAATACTGTGCGCTATTTCGCGAAAGTTGAACGCTGCGGAAGACGCCAGGCCTCAGCTTGACCACCGATACTCCCCCCATTCGACCGCAAATCAGACGTAGCTCGTGCGCGAGGGAGGATTCGATTTCGGAATGGTTGGCCAGAATGACAGCCGTCGATTTGATTATCTGGTTGTGTAGAACATCGTGACGAAGTTCGTCGATCTGGCAGCAGACAGCGCCGCGCTGCTGCGTCTGCTCCTTAACGGTCCGATCAATTAGGAGGCGTCCGCGAGGCGATCTCAGTTCTTCCTCGGAGCCGATATAACCTCTGTCTAGGCCTCTCCGGAGAAGACGACGCACGCCGTTTATCATCACCCGAGCAAACAGGTTTGGGAGATCCGGGCAATCATCGATCCCGACTTCCGTAGATTCGCCCTCCGGAAACCGCTCCCACGCGTAGCAAAAGAGGTAGTAGAGGTTACGGATAGGGATTGTCACGGCTCAGCTCGCCAATAGTCGTTCTCGCCAATCCGCCGCTTTCTTCGGATCATCAAACCAGTATTCCTCAAGAAGGGGGCGAATCTCCGTATCAATGATCGTTTCGTACCAACCATCAGAGTAGGAACTCTCATCGCCGGGTACAAAGAAGCTATGCCCAATTTGAAAGCCCGGCCCCAGGTTGACTGTGTCGCTGGCAATAGCCTGGTTCAGCTCAGCCATCCGCAACGTGATGCGATCTATGATAGCTGGGGGAATCTCGGTACCTACCAAATGTTCTCTGAACCGAGGTGATGCGAACTGCGGAGGCAATGTCACGAACGCAAATCGGCGACGCAGGGCATAGTCAACCATGGAGAGCGATCGGTCCGCAGTATTCATCATGCCTATGATGAAGAGATTCTCCGGGACATAGAATTTTCGATCGTTAGACCGGGCATAAGTCAGGCGAGTTGCCCACCCTGGATCCCGTTTGTCCTGCTCGATCAGGAGCATCAACTCTCCAAAGATTTTGGACAGGTTGCCCCGGTTAATCTCATCGATGATTAGAACGTAGTTGCGGCTCGGATCCGTGAGTGCGGCCTGGCAAAATCGCAGGAAGACACCGTCTCGGAGTTCAAAACCGCCCGCGCTAGTTGGCCGATAGCCCTGGACGAAGTCCTCGTAGGCGTAGGACTGGTGGAATTGCACAGCCTCGACGCGACTAGGGGCGTTGTGACCAATTAGAGCAAAAGCGAGCCGCTTGGCTATGAAAGATTTACCGACACCGGGTGCGCCTTGGAGGATGATATTTTTTTTAGATCGCCAGACGCCAAGGATCCTCTCGACTTCTTCTTGAGGCATAAACACGCCGGACATGGCGTCTTGAAGTGAGTAGGCTGCTTCTTCTACCGGCAGAGGGGCGGGATCCGGCGGTGACGTCAGGTCTTCTGCTGCTAGCTCTGCCCGGGCATCCACAAGCTGGTCATATGCTCTCAAGAGAGCTTCCAGAATTTCTTCGAACCGCTCGTCGGTAGGCAGGTCGCGAAGGTCAATACGCTCGTAAGCTATGGCGCCCGCTTCGTATTGTCGGCCCCGCCACTTCTCGGTCTTTAAATCAATACCGTTCTCGACCTTGATACCAGCCTCTTTTACCCAACCGATCTGTCCCCGGTAGGCCTCAGATCGCTCGCCCATCGTCCGAACGGCGGCGCTTCGACCGAGTTCGTTGACGAGGTGAGTCATGCCCTGATTGAGAGTTGCGAAAATGGTTGAGAGGTCCTCCGAAAAGAGGAGTGCAACATAGATTCCGGACTGAGTGCTGGTCGTCACCTCGCGATTGAGGAGCGCGATCCACGGTATGCTGGCCCAGATGCCCTTCCCAAGGCTCCACTGGGTAATGATGTGCGGACGTTTCGTAACGCTCGCCAGATTGTCTAGTCGAGTTTGGATTTCCTCCATCAGATCCCAGAGATCAGGAACTTCTCCAAAGGGCTGCTGCCGCGCCACACTCAGTTTCACTACTATCTCGCCGAATAGCGTCGCGAAGGACCGACCCACCTTGGCAGGTCCAGCAGTTAGTAGAGGACTACCGACCTCTGCGCGAATCGAAGACATGAGCGGTCGAAAGATGTGCGCCATGCCACGTACGACCTCCGACAGGTCCGTCGCATCGAGTTCCTCTCCAGTGAACCATCTAGTTATTCCTCCTCCGCCTTCTTGAGCGCCTACAGGAGACTTGAAGAAACGAAGCCAGGCCGAGAGTCCGTCGAACTCGCGACGACCCGGCTCAAGCCTCGACTTCCGTCGAAAATCCCACTGATTGCCGAGCAAGCCCTCAAGTTTGACTGCGACCGGGCTGTCAGGGTCGGGCAGTTGCCGATAGATGGCGGGCGCTGCTGTCCGAAGCCGCGCCTTAAGGTCGGAATTAGAGAAGTCGGAGGGGTGCGTTGATGTATAGAAGCCAAGTTCGACGCCCTTACCGGACGCTATCGCGAAGAGCTGGGGATTGCCCAAAAAGTTCGTGGCATTCTGTCGGCGATAAACGCCAAACCACAGGTCTTTCGGAATAGCACCCCGGACCCCGCTCTTTAGGTGAAAGCCGGAGGTAAGGCGGACCTCATACTCATCCGCACCCAGCTCTTCCTGAACTAACCGTCCCAGTCGCCCCAGCGCAGCATGCACCCTCTCGTAAGCAGCGTGCTCTTCGGGCGAGACGTCAGCGTATCGGTCGCGATTGCGGCTCAACCGAAGGAGTTCGACGTCGCGGGAATGTATTTGGACGCTTTGAGACTCCGAGGGACCTCTTACTTGGAATCCCAGGCTTTCGAGCTTGGCTCGCACCGTTGCGTCGCCTCCACTGAATTGGTCGGATCGCAGCGGCCCTTCTGTTGGAAACTGCTTACCCACAGCGACACCAACAATGGCCTTGCTGTCATAGTCCCTTCCATCGTGCTGTAAAAAGTAAGCTCGGGAAGGGCTGTAGCCGTAACGAGCGAGGAACGCCTCTCGGCCAAGTTCATCGTACTCAGCGATGGCGCTGAGGACCGCGGACCTATCGTTTAGTGCGGATAGCGACACAAGTTACCCCCCAATCGGCTTTATGGATCACTCTTCACCAAATCGAGTGTCTCGATCAAGGTCATGATGTCCTGACGGCAGTGGGGCGTTTTCCTGAACGGCCGTTAAACCACCATCCGGGTGTCCTCGGACGAAGCATTCTGAAGTCCGCCGTGAGCGGCGGGAAGCCGCCTCCCTCGCGGCCGATGTTCAAAGTGACCCGCTTAACCCCGGCCCTTTTTTTGAGGCATCAGCAACCGGTCGGGGGTCGTCTTCAGGGCGCGAGCCAAGCGGGCCAGGACGATGATTGTGCAGTTGCGGGTGCCCCGCTCGACTTGGCTGACGTAGGTGCGATCCAGCCCCGCCTCTAAGGCCAAATCCTCTTGGGACAGCCCTAGCCCTTTGCGGGCCTTCTTCACGGCCGCCGCCAATACGTCCACGATGCCTGTCTCGTCTTCCATCTTGGGAAGCAGGCCGCCGTGATGACTTTTGGTCTACGGACTATGAGTCCCATTTTCTAATTGAAGAATGATGACTATCGTCTACAATTGCTGCCGGCCGATAATGAGGAATACATGGATGATCAGCACCACCCCCAAGCCGCGTGAGGACGATCCCATCAAGCTGCTCTTCGACTCAGCCAGCTATTGGGCCACCGTTTGGGGGTTCATTGCGTTTTGTCTCTGGCTCGAAAACCGAGTTCTCACCCAGTTGGATATCGAGTCGGGCACCATCAAAGCCGTCGTCCTGCTGGTGAGCACACCGGCCATTTTCCTAATCATCATGACTCGCATCGAGAAGGACCCACGTTTGCGTTTCATTTTGGAGCGAGCCCGCTACGTCGTGGTCTTAGTTATAGCCGCTCTGCTCGGGGCCTATCTTCACGCGAACCACAAAGACTATTCCTATGAGAACGCCCTTCGCGATGGTGCTGTGCTGGCTTGCTCAAAGATGGAGGTCTGCAAAGCGGCAGCAACCGAATATGCCAACACCCGCTAGTCATCTGGAACGCAAGTTCGTCACATTATATGATTAGCCTCGAATCTCTCTCGATAGAGGAGAGCGCTTGTGGCGAATGCAGGTGTGAGAGGTCGGCCAATCGCGCCGTTGGTGCTGAGTCCGCAGGAGCGGGCGTACTTGGAGAGGCAAGTTCGTCGTCATCGAGTTGCCCGGTCGTTATCTGAGCGGTGCCGCGCGATCCTGCGGTGTGCGGATGGCTTGCCAAGCAAGTCTGTGGCTGCCGAACTCGGCCTCCATGAACACACCGTTGGCAAGTGGCGTCGCCGATTCTTGAAGGATCGCTGCGATGGCCTGCTTGACGAGGCTCGTCCTGGCCGCCCTCGGACCATCAACGACGATCAGGTTGCCGCTGTGATCGAGCGGACGTTGCGTACGACGCCGGCCGACGCGACGCACTGGTCAATCCGCTCGATGGCTGCGGAAACCGGCTTTTCCCACACCACGATCCGCCGAATGTGGGCGGCGTTCGGCTTGCAGCCGCACCGTAGCCAGACATTCAAGCTGTCGAGCGACCCGCTGTTCGTCGACAAGGTGCGCGATATCGTCGGCCTTTACCTATCCCCACCGAACCGAGCCGTTGTCCTCAGCATCGATGAGAAAAGCCAGATCCAGGCACTCGATCGCGAGCAGCCGGTCTTGCCGATGATGCCCGGCGTACCGGAACGGCGCACGCACAGCTATGTGCGGCATGGTACGACCTCGCTGTTTGCCGCGCTCGATGTCGCCTCGGGGTTCGTCATCGGCAAATGCTACAAGCGTCATCGAGCGGTTGAGTTCTTGAAGTTTTTAAAAGAGATCGATGCTCAAATCCCTGAAGGCCTCGATGTCCATATCGTCATGGACAACTACGCCACCCACAAGACACCTAAGATCAAAGCGTGGCTCGCCCGCCGACCGCACTATCATGTCCATTTCACGCCGACTTCCGCATCATGGATCAATCAGGTCGAGCGCTGGTTTGCTGAACTCACCAGAAAGCAGATCCAACGAGGTGTTCACACCTCCGTCAGGCAACTCGAGGCCGACATCCGTACCTTCATCAACCTGCACAACAGAAATCCGAAGCCCTTCAAATGGACCAAGTCCGCCGACCAGATTTTAGCTTCCGTCAAACGCTTCTGCCACAAAGCCCAGCAGACATTATGTGGCGAACTTTAGATTCACGTGACTAGGAGCCAAATCGACTTGGCTTGCGGAGACAAAACGAACCATCTCCACTCAATGTGACGAGAGCCTACTCGTCTTCGGGATACTCATTCGGGTTGCAGCCGCCCACTAGCAGCCAGCTTCCATCAACCTCTTGCCGATAGAGCTGCCCACTGCCCCACCCGATTCCACTGCCATGATAAACGGTACAATCGGCGCACATGTTCGCCCACCCACGGGTCTTTTTGACTTGCCCATCCGAAATGAATTTCTCGCCAGAAAGTGGAATCGAACAAAGGTCACAGGCATCCGGCGGCGAGTCGTAGCGTCTGTTCTTACTCACGCAGAGCGGGTCAACAAAATCCTCAAGTTGGCGATCCGCCGAGCTTCCGTCGTGGATCGGCCCGAACCGTGGAGAGATCTTGTTCACGACAATGCGTAGAAGCCGTTCGTTTGTATCGAAGTAGCTTTTGAGGGCGTCGAAAGGTCCGATTTGGTCGACCTCGCGCCATCTACCATTTATCATTCTGTAGAACTGGCGATCATCCCCGACGATGTCGCAGCGGAACGACCCGTACACTAGGTCCAGATCATCAAGAATATCGATGTCGCGAACCGCGTAGCCTCCCCATGTCATCGACATCATCAGGTTGCCCAGCTCTCCATGATAGTATTTCTTCAGGACGCGAGTGAACGCATGCGGCTCTAGGGGTACATCATTTGCCGGCATGAGCTCGCCCACATACATACGACGGTTTGTCGCTCCTTCACGAACCAAGAGACCATAGTTCGGACAATAGAGTGCGCCGTTCTCCATCGAGACAACGAGGAAGAGCGTGAACACTCCAGTCGATGGCGCGAAGACAGAAAGATCAACGGCGCCATTCGGGAAATCAGTTTTCGCCTCATGGAGCTGCTGCTGCAGCATCTGCTTCCAGACCGGATTGTTTGGGAGACATTCGTCCAAATCACGAAGGAGCTGAGCGAATTGTGCTTTGTCGTCAAGGGCAATAGACCGCTTTAGTCTTTGCCCAGAAGTGCCGGCTTCTCCGGCGATTTCGTCAAGAATGGTTTGATCAGACAGCGCACGGTTGCGGGCAAATGCACCACGCCGATGAACGTGAGTGATTGTCCATCCTTCGTCAGCTAGGAGCTTGTTGTGAAATTTCGCGGGGTATCCGATTTCGTAGTAGTCGCGAGAAACTTCAGGCCTGGCAGAAAGCGCATAGCCTTGAAGTGTGCTGAGAAGCTCGTCGCCCTTCAAATCATCGTACAGCTCTTTCGCCTCTTCGAAGGTCTCAGCGTCGCCGGCCTCGAGGATTCGCATATAATCATCAGCGGACAAAAGCTGCGGCACAAAGTAAATTAGGTGATCCAGTCGCATCATCTTCTTTGAAGTGTCCTCTATCTCCTCTTCATTTGGTTCTTCATCGAGCCCCCTGATTCTCTTCAGTTCGCGCGCGGTCGCATAGACGGAGACTTCGTGGTGGCCTTCCGGCGCCTTCATCTCAATCATGACGTAGTCTCTAATAGATTTCGCTGCGCAGCTCGCATCGTAGCTAGCGATACCCTCTGTCAGCCGTTCATAACTAGAGTAGAGGCTGATCTCATGCCAAGGCGAGAGAACTCTGCCCGAGCTTATTGGAAGTGGTTCAATCCTATCGGCCGCGATTGTTTTTGCTTGATCGTCCACGTCGATCTTGAAGCCCAAAGCGGAAATCGATGTGTCATGGACGAAACGCGAAAACGGGCGAAGCAACTCTTTCCATTCCGTGGAAACAATGAAAACCCGTATTTCGTCGTCGCGCGCTCCGAGATGCCCTTTGACAGCTTCTACATACTTGTAGACTTCGTGAATGGCTTCTCTCGCTGCGGCGTCGCTTCGCTTGATCTCGATGAGAACCCATCGACCTTGCTTGTCCTGCGCTAGTATGTCGATGAAACTGCGTGTACCGGATATTGCAGGAATGTATTGCTCGGCTTTTACGAGTGATAGGCCGTTCTCTAGCGCATTCAGTTGCTGAGTTAGAAGGTCGCGAATTGATGCTTCGAGCATGCCGCTGTCCCACTCCTTTGACGTGCTGCCGCAGCATCCTAGTCCGAGTATGTAAACAATCTAGCTATTTGTGGTTTATGCGACATCGATGGCCGGAAACTTAGCCATCGCGTTCGCCTTCGCCTTGATTGTCACGTCTCCGTAGCCCTCTGAGACATTGCGCGGCGCATGTCCTTGAATGGCATCCAGCACGCGCATCTCAACGCCTTGATCAATGCCGACAGTCTTAAAGCGATGGCGCCAGCCGTGGCTTGGATCAACGTTCTTGTCCTTCACCACCTCGCGGACGAACTCATTGACCTTATTCCGCGCCGTCTTCACCGCATTGCGCACACCTAGCTCACCGGCCTTCGGCTCTATGAACAGATAGCCGCCCTTCGACATCTCGAAGAAAGCTAAGAAGCCCCCCTCGACGATTTGCCGATGAAGCACGACATCACGCGCTTCGTCCGTCTTCACCGGCCCCGCCTCGGGCGTCACATGCAGCACCCAGAGCTTGCCTTCACGCCGGAGGTCTTCCTTGCGAATTTGGATCATCTCGCCCACGCGGGCACCCGTGAAGGCACACAGCCACGGCACCCACCGCTTGGCCGCCGCCAGCTTCGGGGCTTCCCGGCCCGGCACGAACTCGCGGGCATGCTTCAGGATGGCGATCGCCTCCGAGTCATAGAACCCCTTGGACCGTAGCTTGCGTGACTTTCCGACCTTGATGGTGATCCCTTCGGCCGGATTGTTGGGCAGCCGACGATTGACCACCGCCCAGCCAAACACCGTCTTCATTCCCGCAAGGTCGCTGTCCTTCACGGTCTTCGGGCTCACGCCACTCTGCACGCGATAGTCCTTGAAGCGAACGATGTCTTCCGGCGTGACGCGGCTCGCGGTGTCGTGCTTCAGGAATGTCACGAGGCGGCCCATCGAGTTGCGATAGCTCTCATAGGTGCTCTGCTTGCGGCCGGCTCGCTTGGCTTCCTTCCACCAATCCTCAACGAGGCCAGTGAGAGAATTCTTGGAGGCGCCACGCTTTGACTTGTCCTTCGGCGCATCTGCCGGAGCCTGCCACTCGGGAAAGCGAGCGGCCTTGGGGTCGAGCGAATAGTCTCCCCCGGCGTTCCGTTGGCGGCTCGCGAAGGCATCACGCAGCGCCATCCAAAAAGCGGTGAGCAACATGGCGCGTGATTCGCTGTCCACACGCCGGATGCCCTTGGTCAGCAAGAGCCGGTCCACGATGGGCCCGAGCGCCTTCTCCAACTTCCTCGTCTCGCCGTCACGGCCGACCCTCTCCCACATCTCCGTTACGGCCGCCCAGTGAGCTTCCTGCTCCTCGTGGCTCTCCGTATCGGGCGCCCAGCCGACTCCGGGCGTGTGGACCATGGCGACACTCCGGGCGCGGCTCTCGCTGTCCGCCCAAACGCGATAGAGTTCGCCTGCCAAGGCGGTTGCCTGCCGGTGCGTGAGATGCACGGGGGTGTCATTGCGGAGCGCCGCCCAGACGGCTTCCAGATAGGCCGCTGCGAGCGCTTGACGCGTCTTGATCTCGCTGGGCTCTGCTGTGCGAAGGGAGAACCGGACGGCCTGAGCGCCGTCGCTAGGCGTCATGAAAACGAAGCTCTCACCGAGCGGAATTGCCAGTTCGATTCCAATTGCTTTGCTCCGGACATCCGCCGGAATGCGCTGCACGAACCACTGGAAACGAGACCCAACCCGGCGCATCGGCCGAACAACCCTGAACAGCAATGTTACACCCCATTGTTACACAGTCGGGGCCAACGCAACACTCTGATCGGGCTTATGTATCTGGATTTACTTCATATCCAGAATTGTATGGTGCCCAGGAAAGGACTCGAACCTTCACGGCCGTTAAGCCACTGGCACCTGAAGCCAGCGCGTCTACCAATTCCACCACCTGGGCATGCCGTTTGGGGCACGGAGGCGGTTACTACGGTTCGGTGACGCCGTTGTCAATTCATGCTTGGGCGGTTTTGGCGATGCGGATTGCGCATCGCAAACCGGCCCGGTAGAAGCCTGATATCACGCACTCTTCCCGCAGGATTGGCTCCCATGGCATCGAATCTGGAAACTCTCGTCACGGTTTTCGGCGGATCGGGGTTTTTGGGCCGGAATGTCGTCCGCGCGCTGTGCCGGCGGGACTACCGGGTCCGTGTTGCGGTGCGGCGACCGGAACTAGCCGGATACCTCCAGCCGTCGGGCAAAGTCGGCCAGGTCCACGTCGTCCAGGCCAATCTGCGCTACCCGGCCTCGGTCGAGGCGGCGCTGCGTGATTCGGACATCGTGATCAACCTGGTGGGCGTGCTGGCCGAGGGCGGCGCGCAGACCTTCGACGCCGTCCAGGCCAAGGGCGCCGAGACCGTCGCCAAGGCGGCCGCAGCGGCGGGCGCGCGCATGATCCATGTCTCCGCAATCGGCGCCGACGCCGAATCGCCTTCGCGCTACGCCAAGGCCAAGGCGGCCGGTGAGGCGGCGGTGCTGGCCGCGGTGCCGTCGGCGACGATCTTCCGCCCCTCCGTGATGTTCGGTCCCGAGGACCAGTTCACCAACCGCTTCGCGGCGCTGGCGCGGATGTCGCCGGTGCTGCCGCTGATCGGCGGCGAGACCAGGATGCAGCCGGTCTATGTCGGCGACGTCGCCACCGCGATCGCAGATGCCGTCGACGGCAAGGCCAAGGCGGGCGCCACCTACGAGCTCGGCGGGCCTGAGGTGCTGACCATGCGCGAGATCATCGAGGCGATCCTGGAAATCACCGACCGCCAGCGCATGCTGGTGCCGCTGCCGTTCGGCCTCGCCCGCTTCCAGGCCAATTTCCTGCAATTCGCGCCGGGCGCGTTCAAGCTGACGCCGGACCAGGTCACGCTGCTCGCGCGCGACAACATCGTGTCGGATGCGGCGAAGGCCGCGGGCCTGACGCTGGACGGCCTCGGCATCACCGCCGATTCGCTGGAAGCGATCGCCCCGCAATATCTCTGGCGTTTCCGCCCGCAGGGCCAGTTCCAGCGCAAGAGCGCGTGAGACTCTTTCTTCACCTCGCCCCGCTTGCGGGGAGAGGTCGGATCGCCCCCGGCGATGCGAAGCATCGTCCGGCGCGATCCGGGTGAGGGGGTACAGGTCCTTCGACGATCTCGCGCGTGGAGAGAGGCCTCTCACCCCAACCCTCTCCCCGTAAGAACGGGGCGAGGGAGCGCACTGTCGCTGGGGCGAAGACTGGCCCGTTACAAGAACGTCAAAACTTCAGCTTCTTGAACACCGCTTCCGGCAGCGTCTTGATGACCAGCATCACTAGGCGCCATTTGCCGCTGACATAGACGACGTCGGTTTTCTTCTCGACGGCGCTGAGGATCGCATCGCCCACGACCGGCGCCTCGACGGTGAGCGGGCCGATCAGCTTCATGCCCTCCGTCATCTTGGTGCGGACGAAGCCGGGCTTCACCGTGACGACGTGGACGCCGCCGCGGCTGGCGCGGGCGCGCAAGCCCGAGAGGAAGGCGGAGAAGCCGGCCTTGGCCGAGCCGTAGACATAGTTCGAGGCACGGCCGCGATCGCCGGCGACGGACGACACGCCGACAAGCGTGCCGTTGCCGCGCGCCAGAAATTTTTCCGCGAACAGGCCGAGGATCAGCGACGGCCCCTCGTAATTGGAGCGCATGATCGCGGTGGCTTGCACGAGATCGCTCTCGGCGTTTTGCTGCACGCCGAGCAGGCCGACGATCGAGATCACGACGTCGGGCAACGCCGGAAGGTCTGCGACAAAGCCGTCGAACGACGCCGTGTCGAGCACGTCGAACGTGAACGTGCGCGCCTCGACATTGTAGCGCGCGCGCAGATCAGCGGCGTCGGGCTCGAGCGCGGCGACGTCGCGGCCTGCGAGGCCGACATCGTAGCCCGCCTTGGCAAAAGCGCGCGCGGCGGCGCGGCCGATATCGGAGGAACCGCCGAGCACCAGAACAGTCTTGCGTGACGTCACGGCCTAGACCTCATCGAACAGGCGTTGTGAAAGTTTCGAGCGGATGACCCCATTGGGATCGAGCGCCTTGCGGATCGCGTTGAAGCGCGACAGAGCGGGATAGCCGGCCTCGAACGTCGCACGCGACTGGCGCGCGTCCTTGGCGAGGTAAAGCCTTCCGCCGGCGGCCACGACCAGGCGATCGATCTCGTCGAGGAAGTTCAGAATGTCGCCCTTGACCGGGAAATCCAGCGCAAGCGTGTAGCCGGGCAGCGGAAACGACAACAGGCCGTCGCCCTGGCCGAGCTTCTTGAGCACCGCGAGGAAGGACGCATCGCCGCGCCGGGCGACGCGATCAAGGATCTCGCCGAGCACGGCGCGCGCGACGTGCTCGGGAATCACGCATTGGTGCTGCAGGAAGCCGCGCCTGCCATAGATGCGATTCCAGTCGGCGAGCGCATCGAGCGGGAAGAAATGGGGATAGAGCGAGACCAAATGGCTGGTGCCGGCGCGCCGCGCGCCCATGCGGTAATAGAGCTCGTTGAAGGCGCGGATGCTGGCGCGGTTCAGCGTCATCGACGGCAGATCGATCGGCACGCTCAGACCCGGCGTCCTGCCAAGGGGAAACGCATCGGCGCCGGCGGCAAGCTCGCCCCTTGCGGCGTGCTCACCGAGATAGATCAGCGAGCGGCCGAGATTTTGTCCGCGCGCCGCGCAATCGATCCACGCCACCGAATAGGTCGCGGCATCACCGGCATCGAGCGCGCGCATCGCCGCGTCGAGATCGGATGCGGAGATCACCCGCTCGCGGATCCAGCCCGTTTCGACCGGCCGCAGCCGCATCGTCGCTTCCAGGATCACGCCGGTGAGGCCCATGCCGCCGACGGTCGCGAAGAAGGCATCGGAATTCTGTTCGCGCGAGATCTCGATGGTCTCGCCTTGCCCGGTGCGCAGCAGGATGCTGTCGACATGGCGGCCGAAGCCGCCCTCGCAATGATGGTTCTTGCCGTGGACATCGGCAGCGATGGCGCCGCCGACCGACACGAAGCGCGTGCCGGGCACGACGAAGGGCAGGAAGCCGCGCGGGCCGAAGGTGTCGATCAGGTCCGCCAGCAGCACGCCGGCTTCGAGACGGATGCGCCCGGTTGCGGGATCGAACGACCTGACGCGGTCGAACCCGGTCATTCCGATCGTCCTGACCGCGCCGATCGCGGCATCGCCATAGGCGCGGCCGTTGCCGCGCGCCACGGAGCCGGTCACCACAGCCTCGCCCACCGCCTCGAACGAGCGCGGGCGCAGCACATCGCTATCGACGACCGGGAAACGCCCCCAGCCGCTGACGAGGGTCATGGTTCAGCTCCTGCGCCGGGCGCGCGCCGCCCTGGCTCGGAACTGCCTACCGGTCAAAAGCTGATATTGCGTTGAGGCGGGTCAGCCAGTTTTCAAAAGTTAACGGCCGAACGTCGGTGAAGTAGCCCCGATGGAGCGGAGCGCAATCCGGGGCCGGCAGCCCTTGTGGCGCGATCCCGGATTTCGCTTGCGCTCCATCCGGGCTACGGACCCGCAAATCTTACCGTCCCAGCGCCAGCGCGATCAGGCCGAGCGTGCCGACGATGACGCGCCACCAGGCGAACACCGCAAACCCGTGGCGGGTGACGTAACCCAGGAACGTCTTGACCACGATGATCGCGGTGATGAACGACACCACGAAGCCGATCGCGATGATGCCCATGTGGTCCATCGTCATCTCGGAGCGGTTCTTGTAGAAATCGTAGGCGAACGCACCGATCATGGTGGGAATGGCGAGGAAGAACGAGAACTCCGCCGCCGCGCGCTTGTCGGCGCCGAGCAGCATCGCCGCGACGATGCTGGCGCCGGAACGCGACACGCCCGGGATCATGGCCACGCACTGCGCGATGCCGATATAGAGATACATCAGGAGCGGAAACTTGGTGGCGTCGTGCTCGCGCGGCTTGAGGTCGAGCTTGTCGATCCAGAGCAGGATGGCGCCGCCGACGATCAGCGTGAAGCAGACGACCCAGGGATTGAACAGCACGCTCTTGATGTACTTGCCGGCGACGAGGCCGACGACGACAGCGGGCAGGAACGCGACCAGCACGCCGATCACGAAGCGCCGCGAATAGGTGTCGCCCGTGAAGAAGCCGATCACGACGTCCCACAGCTTCTTGAAATAGAGGCCGACGATCGCGAGGATCGCGCCGAGCTGGATCAGAACGGTAAACGAGTCCCAGAAGGCGCCTTCACCAAGATGGAAGAAACGCTCGGCCAGCAGCAGGTGGCCGGTCGAGGACACGGGAAGGAACTCGGTCACACCCTCGATGATGCCGAGGATCACTGCCCGTATTGCATCTGACATATTTACGGTCCATTTCGGCTGGAAAAGCGGGGCTCTTCTCGCCTATTCCCCCCAATGCTGCAATCGCAAAATGCGGCATCGCGCACTTGCTTCGCGGTTTTGAAGGACTAGTGTGGCGCCGCACAAACATTGATGGATTCTTAAGCACCATCAAATAGTCAAAGGCTTCATGTTTACGCTGTTTCATCATCCGTTCTGCCCGCACTCGCGCTTCATCCGACTGATCGCGGGCGAATACGGGCTCGACCTCAAGCTGGTCGAAGAGCGCAGCTGGGAACGGCGCGAAGCATTTCTGCTGCTCAATGCAGCGGGAACGACGCCGGTCCTGGTGGATGACGAGCAGCCGCCGATCCCGGGCGCGGCCATCATCGCCGAATATGTCGACGAGGCCTATGGCGCCGGGATGGGACCCAAGCGTCTGATGCCGGACACAATCGGCGAGCGCGTCGAGGTGCGCCGGCTGATGGCCTGGTTCAACGAGAAGTTCTTCGAGGAGGTCTCGCACCCGCTGGTGACCGAGCGCATCTACAAGCGCTTCATGAGCGAGGAGAATGGCGGCGGCCCGCCCTCGGCTGACGTGATGCGCGCGGCCAAGGCGAACGTGCGCTATCATCTGGCCTATATCGGCTGGCTGGCGCAGACACGCAATTTCCTCGCCGGCGACCGGCTCACCTACGCGGATCTCGCCGCCGCGGCGCATCTCTCGGCGATCGACTATCTGGGCGACGTGCCATGGAGCGAGGACGACGCAGCAAAGGCGTGGTACGCGCGGGTGAAATCCCGCCCGTCGTTCCGTCCGCTGCTGAGCGAATGGCTGGCCGGCGTGCCGGCATCGCGGACCTACGTGGACCTGGATTTCTGAACTCCGATCCGACTGAACTGAAGGCGGCGCTTGCGCATCAAGCGCGCGCGCTCGGCTTCGACTGCATCGGCATCACAGAGCCCGGCACGATCGAGAAGGCCGGCGCGCATTTTCTCGAATTCATCGCCTCGGGCGGACATGGCGACATGGACTGGCTCGCCGCGCAGCCGGAGCGCCGGGTCGATCCGCGCGGGCTGTGGGCAGATGTGCGCAGCGTGATCATGCTCGGCGTCAATTACGGCCCCGACTCCGATCCGCTGGCGATCCTGCAAGAGCGAAGCCGCGCAGCGATCTCGGTCTATGCGCAGGGCGACGACTATCACGACCTGATCAAGAAGCGCCTGAAGGCGCTGGCGCGCTGGCTGGTCGCGACTGCACCGAGCGAGGTGAAGGTGTTCGTCGACACCGCGGCGGTGATGGAGAAGCCGCTCGCGCAGAGCGCGCATCTGGGCTGGCAGGGCAAGCACACCAATCTCGTCTCCCGCGAGTTCGGCTCCTGGCTGTTTCTAGGCGCGATCTACACCACGCTGGAGCTGCCCCGCGACGACGCCGAGATCGATCATTGCGGCTCGTGCCGGGCCTGCCTCGACATCTGCCCGACCGCGGCGTTTCCCGCGCCCTACAAGCTCGATGCGCGGCGCTGCATCTCGTACCTGACCATCGAGAACAAGGGACCGATCCCGCGCGAATTCCGCAAGGCCATCGGCAACCGCATCTATGGCTGCGACGATTGCCTCGCGGCGTGCCCGTGGAACAAGTTCGCGCAGGAGGGACGCGAGGCAAAACTCGCCGCGCGCGATGAGCTGCGTGCGCCGGGTCTTGCCGAGCTCGCGCGACTCGATGACGCCACGTTCCGCGCGCTGTTCACGAAGTCGCCGGTGAAGCGCATCGGCCGCGACCGGTTCTTGCGCAACGTGCTGATCGCGATCGGCAACTCGGGCGAGGTGACGCTGGCGGAGGAAGCGCGGCGATTGCTGAATGACGCAAGCCCGCTGGTGCGCGGAGCTGCGGTGTGGGCGCTGGGGCAATTGGTGGCGCGAGAGGAGTTCGCGGCGCTTCGCGCAAACGCCATTGCCGACGAGCACGACGACAGCGTGCGTGAGGAGTGGCGCGCCGCCTCCTAACCCACCGCTGTCATTCCCCGCGAAGGCGGGGAATCCAGTACGCCGCAGCTTCTCGGTTCTGTCACGACCGTCTCGGAGTACTGGATCGCCCGGTCAAGCCGGGCGATGACAGCGGAGTGTAGGGGATGCGCACTCCGCGCCTGACCAACGCGCCGCTCACCACGAAGATCGAGCATCTTGATTTCCCCACCCATTCCCGCAAAGTCGCGTGTCATGACAAACATACCTTTCTTCACCCGCGACGGCGCTACATTCCATCCGACGGAAGTCGCGAACGGTCCATGGGATCCGAAATCGCTGCACGGGCGCGTCATCGTCGGCCTGCTCGGCTTTGCCATCGAGGAGCGCCATTCCGGTCCCGAATTCGTACCGGCGCGGCTCACCGTCGACATGTTCCGCCTGCCGACCATCGACAAGCCGATCGAGGTGACCACACGCCTCGTGCGCGATGGCTTGCGCATTCGCGTGGTCGAGGCGGAGTTCGTTTCCGGCGGCGTCAGCATGGCACGCGCCTCGTGCCAGCTGCTGCGCAAGACGCAGAATCCCGACGGCAATGTCTGGTCGCCGCCGAACTGGGACGTGCCGAAGCCGGCAGACATTCCGAAACCGACCGATCCCAGGCTCGGCATGCACGGCAAATGGACGACGCGCCCCATCGTCGGCCACATGGGCTCGCTCGGCCCGCGCCGGCTGTGGATGAGCGAGGTGCGCGAGCTGGTCGCCGGCGTGCCGATGACGCCGTTCGTCCATGTCGCCACCGGCGCGGATTTCGCCAGCCCGTTTGCCAATGCCGGCGACAAGGGGCTCGGCTACATCAACAGCGACGTCACGATCTATCTGCACCGCCTGCCGGTGACGAACTGGATCGGCTTCGACGTGGTGAACCACCAGGCCACAGAGGGCGTCGCGATCGGCGAATGCTGGCTCTACGACGAGCAGGGCCCGATCGGCACCGCCACGGTCGCAGCGCTGGCGCAGCGTAAGCCGATGCCGAAGGTGTCGCCGCCGTAGCCTGCGGTCTCTCTCCGGGGCGCGCCCTCTTGGGGCGCGAGCCCCGGAATAACGGCGAGGATGTAGCTACGCCAGGTGCCGCTTCATCTCGTCCCGCGCCTTCAGCTCTGCGCCCTGCTTGGCGACGATCTTCGCGATTCTTTCAGGCGCGAATTTCAAATCGACGAACGCCGGCGCGGTGTTGGCGACCTCGTGATAGCTCGCGATCTTGCCACCCTTCAGCGTCATGATCGCCACGCCCTCGAACATCGCCCGCGCGCTCTTCGCTTCCGGCAGGGTTGATGTGTAGCTGAACGTGTAGCGCGCATAGAGCGTGGTGCCGTCGGACACGGGATCGTGCATGTCCCAGCGGAAATCGGTCGCCGTGCGATAGAACCAGTCGTCGATCATCGCGGCGATCTTCTCCCGGCCTGCGAACGCACCATAGAATACGTCGTGATAGACGCCGTCCTCGGTGAAGAGATCGGCGAAGGCGCGGCCATTGCGCTGCTCGACGGCGTCGCAGAAGGCGCGCAGCATGGCGGTGGTGGTCATGGATCGTCTCCCTCCCCGTTCTCCGTCATGCCCCGGCTTGACCGGGGCATCCAGTACGCCGCGGCCTATCGAGTAAACCACGCCCGTCTCGGAGTACTGGATCGCCCGATCAAGTCGGGCGACGACACCGAATGTTGGGCAGCAGTTTCACCCGATCTCGGCCACGGCGGCAAGAATGCGCGCGATGTCCTGCGGGCGGGAGAGTCGGTGGTCGCCGTCCTGAATCAGAGTGAGCACGACGTCGTCGGCCGGCAGGCGATGCGTCAGCGCGAACGCATGCTGCCAGGGCACATCAGGGTCCTGCGCGCCCTGCAGGATGCGGACGGGGCAGCCGAGATCGATGGCGCTGCCGAGCACGAGATGATTGCGGCCTTCCTCGATCAGATTCCGCGTGATCGGATAGGGCGTGCCGTCGCCGTATTCCGATGGCCGCAGCCAGAAGCCCCTGGTCTCGATCTCCTTCTTCACTTCGGCCGGGAACGTCTTCCACATCAGCTCTTCGGTGAAGTCGGGCGCCGGCGCGATCAGCACGAGCCCGGCCAGCGAGCCCTTGCCGTTCCGCTTCTTGATCTCGCGCGCGAGCAGGAGCGCCATCCAGCCGCCCATGGAGGAGCCGATCAGGATTTGCGGGCCTTCGCAGAACCGCTCGAACACCGCGACGCTGTCCTCGAGCCAGCCGCCGATGGTTCCGTCGGCGAAATCGCCGCTGGATTCGCCATGGCCGGAATAGTCGAAACGGACCACGGCGCGGCCGTGGTCCCGGCCCCAGGCGTCGAGCGCCACGGCCTTGCCGCCCTGCATGTCCGACTTGAACCCGCCGAGCCAGACCAGGCCAGGCCTCGGTTCGCCGCCCTTGCCGGCGCGGCGGCGCACCGCGATCCTGCGCGCGGACGCGCCCTCGCCCAATTCGATGAAGTCGGGCGCGGGATCAGGAATTGTGTCGGTCATGGAACGTTTACTCTGGCTGTGCGGTTTGAATTGTCCGGGCTTGTTTTCGAAAGCACGGCGAGCATCGGCATTGCCCTTTGGGACGCTTGCGGAACAGAAACAACGTGTCTATGTCGGTCGGCGTGCCCAGGCGTGACCAAAATGCCTCGCATTTGAGGGTTTTTCGACTGCGGTACGAGCGAGTTGCTTGCCGCCCAACGCATCTTCCTTCAAAATAGGCCCTTCTTTCACAACTTTGGAGAACCACCCATTCGCCGTCCCAATAAAGCCCCGCCCGTTGCCAGCAAAGACGGGCCGCGCATCAATGATGATATTCGCAATGCGCAGATCCAACTGATCGATCAGACCGGTGACAACAAAGGCACGGTCGAGACCGTCGTGGCCATCCGCATGGCCCAGGAAGCTGGCATGGATCTGGTCGAGATTTCGCCGAATACCAGCCCTCCCGTCTGCAAGATCATGGACTACGGGAAGTACAAGTATTCCGCCCAGAAAAAAGCCGCCGAAGCCCGCAAGCGCCAGAAGATCGTCGAGATCAAGGAGATCAAGCTCCGTCCGATGATCGACGACCACGATTACGACGTGAAGATGCGCGCGATGCAGCGGTTCTTCGAAGAGGGCGACAAGGTCAAGATCACGCTGCGCTATCGCGGCCGCGAAATGGCGCACCAGGAGATCGGGACCAAGCTGCTGGACAAGATCAAGACCGACGTCGCCGAGCTCGCCAAGGTCGAGCAGGACGCGCGGTTCGAAGGCCGCCAGGTCGTCATGGTGCTGGCGCCGCGCTGACAGCAGCTCGTCAGGACTTCAAGCGTTCAACGGCCCGTCCGGATCTCCGGCGGGCCGTTTGTGTGTCAGGTCCTGGTCGCCTGCCATGTTCCGCTGCACTGGTCTCCCATAATGATGCCCTTCCACGAGCCGGCGCCGTTCACACCGGCGAGCCGGCCGCCGCCGGCCGCATGGGAGGCGCCAACCGAGACCTGGACCGCCACAGCGCCGCCGCGGTTGACCCGGCCCGAGACCCGGCCGCCTCCGGCGGACGAAACCCGGCTGCCGGCAACAGTGAAGGGAACGCTGTAGCCGGAGCTGCAATTGCCCCGGGTGGTGGCGAAGGTGACGTTCCAGATGCCGTCATAGCCGCGGGCGCGGGCATCGGCGGTCGAGGGCAAGGCGGCCGTGACGAGCACGGCGAGCAGCGCCAGGTGGCGCGGACGGACGACATCGGTCAGCGAGCGAACAATTTGCGGGAAATGGGCCATTTTAGTCCTGCTTCAAGCGACAAGGCTTGGACATGAGGGTGGCGACCTCCAATAGTCGGCGGGCAGGTTTCGGCGGTTCATCGTTGCCAATCGGGCTGTCCTCTGTCATAAGCCCAGCCTTCATCGCCCGGCTGATTAAGGGCTGCCGTGGCGGTGTTTCGTGCGGGTTTCGCGCTTGTTCGCAAAAACCTGAGCACAATCAACGCTCTAACGAGCATTTTTGACGGCCAGCCGCCTTCGCGGGCGGATTTCCGTGGCCATTAGGAGAGCCAAATGCCCAAGCTGAAGACCAAATCGGGCGCTAAAAAGCGCTTCAAGGTGACTGCCACCGGCAAAGTGATGCACGCCCAGCGCGGCAAGCGTCACGGCATGATCAAGCGGACGAAGAAGCAGATCCGTCAGCTTCGCGGCACCCGCGTGCTGTTCAAGACCGACGGCGACAACGTCAAGAAGTACTTCTTGCCGAACGCCTGATCGCGTCCACGATCATTGCCATCCGTGCCGCGCATCCCGCGGCAATCCGATAACCAAAGTCATCTCTGAAGGATTTCGTCATGTCTCGCGTCAAACGCGGTGTGACCGCCCACGCCAAGCACAAGAAAGTCTACAAGGCCGCCAAGGGTTTCTACGGCCGCCGCAAGAACACCATCCGCGCCGCCAAGCCGGCCGTGGAGAAGGCCCAGCAGTACGCCTTCCGCGACCGCAAGCGTAAGAAGCGCACCTTCCGCGCGCTCTGGATCCAGCGCATCAACGCTGCCGTCCGTCCGTTCGGCATGACCTACAGCCGATTTATCGACGGCATGGCCAAGTCGGGCATCACCGTGGACCGCAAGGTGCTGTCGGATCTCGCGATCAACGAGCCCGCGGCGTTCCAGGCGATCGCCGAGAAGGCCAAAGCCGCTCTGGCGGCCTGAGGCTGACGCTAGCGGGCCTTCTGGCCCGCAGCCTTCAGCGCGCGCTGCGAGTAGCGCTGGGCGACCTCCGCCCGGCAAAAAGCCGCGAACGAAAGATACATGGTGCCGGACTTGTTCCGGTACTTCCGGTCGCAAACGCGCATCTCGCGTTTGTATGCCTGCTGCTGCGCCGTGTTGAGACCGGGCATGAAGTCCGCCTCGCACTTCTTCTCGACGGCGGCGCCGAGCTGGACATCCCCGCTCGCGGTCAATTGGCAATCCTCAAACAGCTTCATCGCGCTTTCGCAGCTCTTCTGGGCGCCGATGGCCTCGACGACCTCGTCCAGCGTCATGGACTTGTCCATGCAGGCCATGGCGCGCGCAGGGGTGCCGGCGACCGAGAGAACGACGGCCAGAACGGCCAGACTGCATTTCGAAAGCATCACGAAAAGTCTCCTCGTACCCCCGTTGGTCCCTCGCCCCCGCGTGAGGTTCAACCCAGCCGTTCCAGGCCCGAAATGACCGGCTTTTTGCTTGACGTTACGGCCTTCGGGCGGCGACAACCCAGCCGAATTTAGAGCCAAGGATTTGACAGTGTCCGACCTCGCAACGCTCGAAACATCCATCCTCGACCAGATCGCCGCCGCCGGCGATGAAGCCGCCCTCGAGGCGGTGCGCGTCGCAGCCCTCGGCAAGAAGGGCTCGATCTCGGCGCTGCTTGCCACGCTCGGCAAGATGTCGCCCGACGAGCGCAAGACGCAAGGCGCCGCCATCAACCAGGCCAAGGACAAGGTCACCGCGGCGCTCACCGCCCGGCGCGACGTGCTGAAATCGGCGGCGCTCGATGCGCGGCTCGCGTCGGAAACCATCGACGTCACCCTGCCGCTGCGCGATGCGCCGGCGGAAGCCGGCCGCATCCATCCGCTGAGCCAGGTCTGGGACGAGCTGACCACGATCTTCGCCGACATGGGCTTCTCGGTCGCGGAAGGCCCCGACATCGAGACCGACGACTACAATTTCACCAAGCTGAACTTCCCGGAAGGCCATCCGGCGCGCGAGATGCACGACACCTTCTTCTTCCATCCGAAGGAGGACGGCTCGCGCATGCTGCTGCGGACCCACACCTCGCCGGTGCAGGTGCGCACCATGCTGAGCCAGAAGCCGCCGATCCGCGTGATCTGCCCGGGCCGCACCTACCGCATCGATTCGGACGCGACCCACACGCCGCAATTCCACCAGGTCGAGGGCCTCGTCATCGACAAGAGCTCGCATCTCGGCCACCTCAAATGGATCCTGCACGAGTTCTGCAAGGCGTTCTTCGAGGTCGACCACATCAACATGCGCTTCCGCCCGTCGTTCTTCCCGTTCACCGAGCCGTCGCTGGAAGTCGACATCCAGTGCCGCCGCGACAAGGGCGAGATCCGCTTCGGCGAGGGCGAGGACTGGCTGGAGATTCTCGGCTGCGGCATGGTGCATCCGAACGTGCTGCGCGCCTGCGGCATCGATCCCGACGAGTACCAGGGCTTTGCCTGGGGCATGGGCATCGACCGTATCGCCATGCTGAAATACGGCATCGCCGATCTGCGCCAGCTGTTCGACAGCGACGTCCGCTGGCTGAGCCATTACGGCTTCAAGCCGCTGGAAGTGCCAACGCTTGCCGGAGGGCTGAGCTCGTGACGCTCGGTCTCCAGCAAGAGCTTGCGAAGACTCTCTCCGTTCCCTGTGCGGAGACAGCCCTCTCCCCGCCCCTCCCCCGCAAGTGGGGGAGGGAATGGATGGAGCGCGCGCGTGGCGTTCGTCTCATGGGTACGTATGCTCTGTCGGCTCGGCAGGCTGAGCCCCCTCCCCCGCTTGCGGGGGAGGGTTGGGGTGAGGGTGTCTCCTCAATGGGGTTGCCAATGGTCGATCCAGATCATCCGGACTGGAAAGTGCCGTCCAAGCTCCGCGCCAATGCGCGTGCGCTCAGACGCAACTCGACTGATGCAGAACGTATTCTCTGGTCGGAGCTGCGCGGCAGCCGGCTGAACGGCGCGAGCTTTCGCCGCCAGGTTCCGATCGAGAATTACATCGCCGATTTCATCTGCCACGCGGCCAGGCTCGTCATCGAACTCGATGGCGGCCAACATTTCTCGGACGAAGGCGAGCGCGCCGACGCACGGCGCTCTGCCGTGATCGAAGCGAAGGGCTTCAAAGTGCTCCGCTTCAGCAATCTCGACGTCATGACCAATCGTGGCGGCGTTCTCGAAACAATCGCGACCACCGTCGCGGAGAGAGCCCCCACCCCAGCCCTCCCCCGCAAGCGGGAGAGGGAGCAGACCGCCTCCGTGGAGAAGAAACAGCCATGAAATTCACCCTCTCCTGGCTGAAGGATCATCTCGAGACCGACGAGCCTCTCGAAAAACTCGCCGGCAAGCTCACCATGATCGGGCTCGAGGTCGAGAACATCGAGGACAAGGCGAAGGCGCTGAAGCCCTTCACCATCGCGAAGGTGATCTCGGCCGAGCAGCATCCGAACGCGGATCGCCTGCGCGTCTGCATGGTCGACACCGGCGATGGTGGCGCGCCCGTGCAGGTCGTGTGCGGCGCGCCGAATGCGCGTGCGGGCCTCGTCAGCGTGTTCTCGCCGCCCGGCACCTACATTCCCGGCAAGGACATCACGCTCGGTGTCGGCACCATCCGCGGCGTCGAGAGCCGCGGCATGCTGTGCTCGGCGGCCGAGTTGCAGATCTCCAACGACCATGACGGCATCATGGAATTGCCGGCCGACGCCCCAATCGGTGCCGGCTACGCCGAATGGGCCGCGCTCGGCGATCCCGTGATCGAGATCAACCTGACGCCGAACCGGCAGGACTGCACCGGCGTGCACGGCATCGCGCGCGACCTTGCCGCCGCCGACATGGGCAAGTTCAGGGATCCCTCGATCAAGCCGATCAAGGGCGAATTCCCGTGCCCGGTGCAGGTCACGGTCGAGGACGCCACGCTCTGCCCGGGCTTCGCGCTTCGCCTCGTGCGCGGCGTCAAGAACGGGCCGTCGCCGGAATGGCTGCAGAAGCGGCTGACCGCGATCGGGCTGCGCCCGATCAACGCGCTGGTCGACATCACCAACTTCATGACTTACGACCGCGCGCGCCCGCTGCACGTGTTCGACGCGAAGAAAGTGAAGGGCAATCTCGTCGTGCGCCGCGCGCGCGACGGCGAGACGCTGCTGGCGCTCGACGGCCGCACCTACAATCTCGATCCCGCGATCTGCGTGATCGCGGACGAGCACGGCGTCGAATCGCTCGCCGGCATCATGGGCGGCGAAGCCTCGGGCTGCGACGAGAACACCACCGACGTGCTGATCGAGTCCGCGCTGTGGAACGAGATCAACATCGCCCAGACCGGCCGCAAGCTCGGCATCAACTCCGATGCGCGCTACCGCTTCGAGCGCGGCGTCGATCCGGCCTTCATGGTGCCGGGCCTCGAGCTCGCGACCAAGCTGGTGATGGAGATGTGCGGCGGCGCGCCCTCCGAGAACGTCGTGGTCGGCAAGGCCTTCGGCGACGACCGCGTGATCGATTTCCCCGTGACGGAAGTGAAGCGTCTCTCCGGCATCGAGGTGCCGCAGGTGGAGATGAAGCGCATCCTCACCCATCTCGGCTTCATGATGGCGGGGCCCGGCCCGGTGGTGAAAGTCGCGGTGCCGTCCTGGCGCTCCGACGTCCACGGCAAGGCCGATATCGTCGAGGAGATCGTCCGCATCTTCGGCGTCGACAAGGTGCCGATGACGCCGTTCGAGCGCGGAGACGATGCGCGCAAGCCGGTGCTGACCCCGCTGCAGCTTCGCACCCGCCGCGCGCGGCGCGCGCTGGCGAGCCGCGGCATCATCGAGGCGGTGACCTGGTCGTTCATCACCAAGAGCGCGGCCGAGTTGTTCGGCGGCGGGCAGCGCGAGCTCGAAGTGGCGAACCCGATCGCGTCGGATCTCTCCGACATGCGCCCGACCCTGCTCGCGGGCCTGATCGCGGCGGCACAAGCCAATGCCAATCGCGGCGTCAGCGATGTCGCGCTGTTCGAGGTCGGTCAGGTGTTCAGGGGCGATCGCCCGCAGGACCAGTTCATGGCGGCCAGCGGCGTGCGCCACGGCTTTGCGTCGTCCGAAGGTCTCGGCCGGCACTGGACCGGCTCGGCGCAGGCAAGCGTGTTCGACGCCAAGGCGGATGCGCTGGCGGTGCTGGCAGCGGCCGGCGCGCCGATGCAGGCGCTGCAAATCGTGTCGGGTGGACCGGCATGGCTGCATCCGGGCCGCTCCGGCACGATCCAGATCGGCCAGCAGAACGTGCTCGGCTATTTTGGCGAGGTGCACCCGCGCGCGCTCGAGGCGCTCGGCGCCGACGGCCCGCTTGTCGTGTTCGAGGTGATCCTCGACCGCATCCCGGAGGCGAAGAAGAAGCCGACCCGCGCCAAGCAGCTGATCGAGCTGTCGGCGTTCCAGCCGGTGTCGCGTGACTTCGCCTTCATCGTCGATCGCGGCGTGAAGGCCGGCGACATCGTCCGCGCCGCGCAGGGCGTCGACAAGAAGCTGATCACCGGCGTCAACGTCTTCGACGTCTACGAGGGCAAGGGCATCGACGACGGCAAGAAGTCGATCGCCGTGGCGGTGACGCTGCAGCCGCGCGAGAAGACGCTGACCGATCAGGAGATCGATGCCGTTGCCGCGAAGATCGTGGCGGAGGTCACGAAGAAGACCGGCGGCACACTGAGGGCATGATGCTCTGGAAGTGCAGAGCATGAGTATCGCCGACTTCCTCCCGAAGGACGTCAGCCTCACCATTGCGATGGCGCTCTGCGCCGTCGCTTTCGTTTCCGGCACCGCGCGCGGCTTCTCCGGCTTCGGCTCGGCGCTGATCTTCATGCCGCTGGCGAGCAGCATCGCGGCACCCAGGCTCGTTGCAGCACTGCTGCTCATCATCGATTTCGTCGCGGCCGCGCCGCTGCTGCCCGACGCGTGGCGAAAGGCGGACCGCAAGGCCACCGCCGTGATCGTGCTGGGCGCGCTGATCGGCGTGCCCATCGGCACCTACTTCCTCAACGTGCTCGACCCCGTCACCACGCGCTGGATCATCTCCTGCTTCGTCGCGGCGCTGCTGCTCCTGCTGCTGTCGGGCTGGCGCTATCGCGGCAAGGACCACGCCTGGCTCTCGGTCGGCATCGGCGGCCTCTCGGGCTTCTGCAGCGGCCTCGCACAGACCGGCGGCCCGCCGATCGTCGGCTACTGGCTCGGCCGTCCCATCGCCCCGATCGTCGCGCGCGCCAACATCGTGCTGTTCTTCGGCGCCTCGGATCTGTTCTCGATGGTGAGCTACGCGACCACCGGCCTGATCAGCCGCGAGTCACTGCTGCTGTCGCTGATCGTCGGTCCGGTCTACGCCATCGGCGTCGCCTTCGGCGCGTCCCTGTTCGGCCGCGCCAGCGAAAAGGTGTTTCGCGGGATTTGCTACGCGCTGATTGCGATGGCGGTGGTCTTCGGGCTGCCGGCGCTGGATGGGGTTTTGCGGTAGTTCTCTCCATGAGTCGTCCCGGCCTAGTGCGCAATTGCGCACGGGGGGCCGGGAGCCATACGCCGCAGCATTCGTTGTTGGGCGAGATAGTCGTTGCCCGTCTTCGCCAAACTTCTGCTGCGGCGTATGGGTCCCGGATCTGCGCTGCGCTTGTCCGGGACGACAGCGGAGTTTGTTGTGGCCCTGTCGACCTATTGCGGCCTCGCCCGCCGCTTCTTCGTCGACTGCGTCGGCACATCGGCCGGCTCGTCCCTGATGGCGCCGATCTTGCGCAGCGCCGCCTCCGCGGCGCGCTCGCCGCTTTCCCAGGCGCCGTCGATGGTGCCCCACAGCGTCTCGTGGGTGGCTTCGCCGGCGAGGAAGACATTGCCGATCGGCTCGGTCAGGATCTTGCGCGACAGCTGGCCGCCGGGCGCGGATGCCGACATCGCGCCCATCACGTAAGGCGAGGCGTTCCAGCGCGTGGCGCTGGTCTTCTGCACGGCGGCAGCGGCTTCGCTGCCGAACAGCTTGGTGATCCATTCCCTGGCGAAGGCGACCATCGCCTTCTCGCCCTGCTCGGAGAGATCGCGACCGAACGAGCCGCCGACGTCGATCGCGCACAGCGAGGATCCCCCGATATTGGCGTACATCAGCGCCGTGCGGGTCGAGTTGCTCTGCTCGATCAGGATGTCGTCGCGCGACAGACCGAGCGGATTGCCCGGGAGCTGCAGCATGATGTGGTCGTAGCTGCCGAGGCTGAGCTTCGAGGCCGCATCCAGCGTGCGCTTGGGGATATCGGGCGCGAACTTGATCGCGCCTGACGTCAGCACGTTGGTCGAGACGGTGATGATGGCCGCACGCGCGGCGATCTTGCCGCTTTGGGTCTCGACACTGACGTCGCGATTGCTCCAGACGATCCGGCTCGCCGGCGTCGAGAGGGCGACCGGCGCCTGCTCGCCGAGCTTGGCGATCAGCGTGCCCAGGCCCTGGCGGCAGGCGATCGCGGCGTTGCGGTCCTGCGCCCGCGACTTGTCGATCGCCGAGAGCTCCTTGAGGTCCTTGCCGGCAAAGCTGGCGCCCAGCATGAACTCGGTGGCGCCCGCCCAGTCGCCGAGGTCCTTCGGCAGCACGGAGGCGCAGGAGGTATCGAGCTTGCCGCGCGCGGCCTCGTCGATGGCGCGATTGGCGCGGACCAGCGCCGCCAGGAATTCCTCGGTCTCGCCGGCGCGTGCGTTGCGGCGGCCGATACGCATCTTCTGGCCGGAGGGCGCCTGCACCACGTCGAGCCCGGCACTGCGCGCCAGGCGGATCATCGGATTGGTTTCGGGATTGTGCATCCAGCGCGCGCCGCGGTCGAACGGCACGTCGAAGGTCGTGGTATCCGTGATGCATCGGCCGCCGACCTGCGACGCCGCCTCCACCACCACGACCTTGCGATTGGCGGCCATGACGCGCCGCGCCGCAGCGATCCCGGCGGCACCCGCGCCGATCACGACGATATCGGCCTCGCGCGGCAGGGGCGCGGCGTTTGCGCGCACCACCGGCAGCGCGGCAAGGCCCGCCGAGGCGATAAGGAAACCGCGGCGCGTGATTGTCATGTCATGGTTTCCGGGGACTTGCGGCAAACGGGAACAGCCCGCGAACCTTGCCGTATCTGATGCTGCACGGCAACCATCATGGTGAATCAATCGTGCTTGACCTCACAGAGAGATGAACCGAATTGCAAGACGTTTCGACCATGATAGAGAAGGGAAAAAAGACGGCCGGAAAAGGCTGTGGGGGAGCTCGACATGGGGACGGTCCTAGATTCAGTCGGCAAGCTGATTGCCGCGTACCTCTCGAAGGAGGTGCCGGGCTATGAGCCGTTCACGCCCAGCGACCCCGAGCATCTGCGCGGCGTCATCGAGCCCGGCGACGTGCTGCTGGTCGAGGGCAACAACCGTATCTCCGGCATCATCAAATATCTGACGCAGTCGACCTGGTCGCATGCCGCGCTCTATGTCGGTCCGGTCGAAGGCGCGGTGGAGCCCGACGGCGAGCAGCATGTGCTGATCGAGGCCAATATCGGCGAGGGCGTCACCTCGGCGCCGCTGTCGAAATACTTCCCCTATCACACCCGTGTCTGCCGTCCGGTCGGACTGTCCTATGAGGACCGCACCACGGTGTGCCGCTATGCGATCAACCGCATCGGCTTCGGCTACGACACCAAGAACATCCTCGATCTCATGCGCTTCCTGTTCCCGATGCCGGTGCCGCAGCGCTGGCGGCGGCGCATGATCGCGCTCGGCTCGGGCGATCCGACCAAGATCATCTGCTCGGCGCTGATCGCGCAGGCCTTCGACGCGGTGCGCTATCCGATCCTGCCCAAGATCACCAAGGCCGGCAGCCGCGCCGCGCGGCGCGAGATCCTGCACA